>Ga0228635_1000198_pt1 | contig 43969 bp, 37 predicted proteins | sample 44DmetaG_FD_182699 | JGI IMG/M metagenome (GOLD analysis project Ga0228635, IMG submission 182699) | Seawater microbial communities from Monterey Bay, California, United States - 44D | ecosystem: Environmental > Aquatic > Marine > Coastal | place: USA: California | collected 2016-09-30 | reverse complement strand
GTTTGCAATAGTGATATCCCTAAGAGATGGGACTTTTTTTATTGGACGATTAATAACTTCTTTAAAACTATCAGCAGTTTTGAATATTAATTCAATATCCTTTCTTGTTAAATCTTTAATTCCAGTTAAATGCTCTATGCTTAAATAATTATCCATTTGCTTCTGGGGTATACAAAACTATTTTATCTTCTCCTTCAATTTCTTGCCATTCAACAGATACTTTTTCAGATATTAAAGTATCCACTGTTTTTCCAATGTAATCTGCTTGTATAGGTAGGTCTCTTCTAAATCTTCGATCTATCAAAGTTAATAGCTCAACTTTTTTAGGTCTTCCGTATGCAAGAAGGGCATCTAAACCAGAACGAATCGTTCGTCCGGTATAAAGAACATCGTCTACTAATACAACACTTTTGTTTTCAATCACGAAATCAATATTTGTAGCACTAGGAATAAGCGGTATCTCTCTTCTTCTGAAATCATCTCTATAAAAGGTGATGTCTAAATTACCACAAATTACTTCTTTGTTTAATATGGATTCTAATTGTTGCTTGAGTCTAGAAACGACATTGATACCTCTAGGCTGAAGTCCTATTAAAACAGTATTTGAGAAATCATTGTGTGTTTCGATGAGTTCATAACAAAGACGATTAAGAGTGAGTTCAAAATGCCTTTTATTCAGTATGATTTGCTTTTCCATCAGTACAAATATAATAGTATTACCTAATTATCTTTAAAATTAGATTTCGAAATCATTATTTAATTCAATCTGATACAGATTAAGTATTTGTTGTATTACACCATCTACTATAGCATCAGGACAAGAAGCGCCAGAGGTAATAATAATTCTAAATGCAGCTGAATCTTCTTTTAAAAAAGTATTGTGTTTCTCAAGCTCTTTTTTATGGATGTTGAAACTATCGATTGAGTTAAAATTTTTGATATTATTTTTACTTTGTATGAAAAAAGTTTTAAACTTTCCCTCTAAAAGTTCCACTATATGAGTTGTGTTTGAGCTGTTATATCCTCCAACAACAATTGCTAAATCTGCTTCAGAATCTAATAAGCCATAAGTAGCAGATTGATTGTCATTTGTAGCATAGCACAATGTATCTCTGGTATCTGCTATATGCTCTTTTATGTTTTCAATACCATGTTTTTCAATCATTACAGTTCTTAGAAAATCAGTTATTTCTTGTGTCTCAGATGCTAACATGGTCGTTTGATTGACAACTCCAATTTTATTTAAGTCTTTTTCAGGATTGAAATTGTCAGAAACTTTGTCTTTAAAAATAGATTTAAACGTTTCTATATTTATTTTTCCAAGAATAAACTGAGCTAACTGTTTTGCTTCTTCTAAATCTTTAATGACTAATGAAGGTGCATTTTGTAAACTATGAGAAAAAGTAGCTCTAGTTTCTTCATGATTATGTTTGCCATGAATTATTATTGTGTGGTCTTTTTGACCTAATGTTTTTGACCTGTTCCAAACTTTCTCAACAAAAGGACAGGTGGTATTATATTGCTTGGTGTTGACACCGATTTTAGTTAATATTTCGTCAATTTCAACAGTTGTTCCGAATGCAGGAATGATCACAATATCATCCGCTTTAATCTTATCCCAACTAATCAGTTGTTTTCCATCTGTGTCTTGGATGAATTCAATGCCATAGCTTTGAAGGTCTTCGTTAACATCAGGATTATGAATCATTTGACTTAATAGGTAAATAGTTTTTCCCGGGTTCTCTGCTATTGCTTTATATGCAATTTCAATCGCGTTTTCAACGCCGTAACAAAAACCAAAATGCCTAGCGATAAGAAATTCTACTTTACCAAATTTAAGAATAGAAGGGGTAAAGTCTTTCTTTCTTGGGTCTTCTAATTTTCTTTTAGCCTTAACCTTACTAATAATTGGAGAACGGTAAAATTCAGGGATATCAAATTGCTTCATAGCTTTTAATTCAAATGTGTATTCATTCGTTTACACAAATTTACGAATAGTGATTAAAAAAAGTGTTAGATTTGTTTCTATATTATTTTTTGTTCAATTTTCACAAAATTAAATCTAATGAACATAGTAAATAGAGGATATTTGTCAGTTAGACCTAAAGCTCCTTTTTTTGATTGGGCAAATAAGTTTGAAGAAGATGTTGTTTTTTCACTAGGGTTTAATAATGAGCCTTCTTTGTATTTAATTACAGAAGATTTTATTGATGAGGAGCCAATTATTAAGCAACATTTTAAGAAAATTTTCAAGAACGAGTTGATGGCGATTTCAGAAGATGAAGAGAATTGGCCTGAAGTATTTACTTTAGAGTTATTTCTAGAATGGTTCGAGATAAGTTTAGGTTCAATGGTATTTGACTTAGAGAAAAGTAATTTGGTAAAAGAGCCAGTAGAGTGATTTAAAGTTCTTTTATTAAGTTTGAATTATAATACCTAGGATTATTTGAAACTTCTTTATCTATCCAGTTTGGTAATTCAAACTTTTCATTTTCATTTTTTAATTCTATCTCTGCAATTATTAAACCTTCTAGCTTACCTTTAAACTCATCTACCTCCCATAAGTGATCTCCAACTAGCACTTCATATCGGTTTTTGAATAATGTTTTTGAAGAAAATTCATCCATCATAGCTTGCGCGTCTTCCAATGGAATCTGATAATCATACTCTGAACGAGAAATATTTATTGTTTCTCCTTTTATAGTTAAAAAGCCTTTGTTGTTTTTAATCCTGACCCTAACGGTGCATTTTTTCTCATCAGAAATATAACTTTGTTTTATTACGTTTGGTATTGGTTTTTTTATTTTTTCCCAAAGCACTTTATTAACAGTGAATTTTTTTTCAATTTCTACCATCAGATTTTTGTTTTTCTTCTTTAACTGCCCCATAAAAGTAATTAGAAATAAAGATTAGTACTGAATATTTTTTTATAATTATAATTCTTAGTTTTGTGTATGTTTTTACCTAAAAATAATTCTCCAAGGTGGTTGATTCAATTAATAGATATTTCCTTATCATTAGTTGGTTTATTATTTGCTTATCTAATACGATTTGACTTAAAGGCAGATAAAGAATTAATATCTACAGAATGGCAAATTTTATCTAAGTCTATTGTACTTTATATTCTTGTAAAACTCGTTGTTTTTTATTGGTTTAAGGTTCATAAAGGTCTAGTGAGACATACTTCTACTGAGGATTTGAGGCGTATTTTTTTTGCGTCCATAACTTCATCGTTCATATACTTTGTTTTAGGAGTTTTAAGGTTTAATTTTGTCGATAATTTTTACCTTTTTCCAACATCTGTATTGTTAATTGAGTTTTTATCTTCTTTTTTACTGTTGACAGGGATTAGGTTTGGAATAAAATTAATTTATCTAGAAACGATAAAGCCAAAGGACTCGTCTGAAAGAGTATTAATATATGGGGCAGGAGTTTCTGGGTTGATAACAAAACGGACAATCGAAAAAGATGCATTGATTTCCTATAAAATGATAGGTTTTATTGATGATAATAAAAAATTAAACGGATCTATATTACAAGGTCTAACAATTTATCACCCATCTAAGTTAGAAAGGTTAATAAGAGAGGAAGGGGTTACTCAAATTATTATGGCGATTCAAGAGCCAAATGAAATAAATAGAAAGAATATTGTTGAGATTTGTTTGAATAATAATGTTGCTATAACCAAAGTTCCGAAGCCAAGAAGTTGGATAAATGGAGAGTTTACAACTAAACAAATAGCAAAAATTAGAATTGAAGATTTGTTAGGAAGAAAACCAATTATTTTAGATGAAGATAAAATTTCTAATGAGTTGGAAGGAAAGGTTATTTTAGTAACTGGAGCCGCAGGTTCAATAGGAAGTGGGATGGTAAGGCAGATTTCAAAGTACCAGCCAGAATTATTGATAATTTTAGATCAAGCAGAGTCACCATTATATGAGTTACAAAATGAATTACTTTTTAATTTTCCAAAATTGAAGTTTGAAGTAGTTATAGGTGATATAAGGGTGAAAGAAAGAATGAATAGACTCTTTGATCATTTCAAACCTCAATTTGTTTTTCATGCTGCCGCTTATAAGCATGTACCTTTAATGGAGGATAATCCTTCTGAAGCAATTTTTACTAACATTAAAGGAACTAAAAATTTAGTTGATTTATCAATTCGTTATTCTGTAGATAAATTTGTCATGATTTCTACGGATAAAGCAGTAAACCCAACAAATGTGATGGGAGCCTCTAAAAGAATTGCAGAAATATATGCTCAATCGTTGAATAACCCATCAACTACAAAGTTTATAACCACAAGGTTTGGGAATGTTCTTGGTTCAAATGGCTCTGTAATACCTTTATTTCAAAAGCAAATTGATCAAGGAGGGCCAATTACTCTTACTGATGAAAGAATCACCCGTTTTTTCATGACCATTCCTGAAGCTTGTCAGCTTGTGTTAGAAGCTGGTTCTATGGGAGTGGGAGGAGAGATTTTTGTGTTTGATATGGGGGAGTCGGTCAAAATAATTGATTTAGCTAAAAAGATGGTAAAATTAAGCGGTTTGGAAATAGGTAAAGATATCGAGATTAAAACTGTTGGATTAAGGCCTGGAGAGAAACTATACGAAGAGTTATTAGCTAAAGATGAAAATACGCTACCTACTCATCACCCTCAAATTTTAAAAGCTAAAATAAGGGAAGAAGGTCCCGATGTGATTAATTTGATTGATGAGTTAATTTCACTGTTTGAATCTCAAGAAAATATCAACATAGTTTCTAAAATGAAACAAATTGTACCTGAATATAAGAGTAATAATTCTGAGTTTGAAACATTAGATAAAAGTTAAATTTTATGTCAGGTGTAAAAATACAAGTTCGTTTTTCAGACATTGATATGATGGGCCATGTTAATAATGCTGTTTACCTTAGTTATTTTGAAATGGCTAGGGTTATTTTTTTCTCTAGGTTGATGGGGAATGATTGGGACTGGAAAAAAGATGGTGTTATTTTAAGGAAAAATGAAATAGATTATATTAAACCAGTCCTTTTAAATGAAGAACCAGAAATTTTTATTTTTTGTCAAAAAATAGGGAATAAGAGTTTTGTATTGGAATATGATTTGAAGGTAGAAAATACTCTAAGAGCAACTGGATCTTCTTTATTAGTTGCTTTTGATTCAGAACGTAGCATTACAAAAGAGATTCCTTTAAAGTTGAAAAAAGAATTAGAAACTCTTTTTAGGTATAATAATTGAAGTTAGAATAAAAAAAAGAATTAATGATCAAAAGTAGTTTAGTAGCATTGGGGTTTATTTTTCTTTCTTTTTTTAGTTTTTCTCAAGGTTTTGGGATTAAAAAGAAAGGGAATTGTTACGATAAATCGGTTAAAAGGAGGCAGAATGCTAAGTACGCTGAATGGGAATGTGGCAAAAGAGCCGGAATTGTTGATTGTAACGAAAAGCTATCGTACAATCAAGATAACAACACTTTTACAGCAGGTATAGATGGAACCCCATTTAATGGTAGGTGCGAAACATGTCATAATAATGGTATGTTAGAAAGAACTGTTTCCTTTACGAATGGAAAAGAAGATGGTATTGATACGACTACTTATTCTTCAGGGTGTATTCAAGTTGTAAGGTCTCACATTCAAGGCGTTCGTAATGGAACATGGACTTATTTATATGATTCAACTCAACAGATGGCCTGGGAGATTAATTACTTTGTTGGAGAACAGAATGGGAGAGCGATATTTTTTACTAAAAATGGAGATACGACTTTGTGGGAAAATTATAAGAATGGATTGCAACATGGACCACAGAGAACATATTATGAAGAGTCAAAACTACAGAAACTTGTAAACTATAAAGATGGATATATTGATGGTAAGTTTTTAACATACAATAGAGAAGGGATTGTAACACAAGATTTGAACTATAGTATGGGGGTAAAAGATGGAGAGTTTAAGTTTTATTACGATGACGGGACTTTATTGAGAACAGAACACTGGGATATGGATGTTAAAGCTGGAGAGTTTAAAACATTTTACTATGGAGGAGCAGTTCAAGATCATGAGACATACAAAAAAGGAAGGTTAGAAGGTTGGGCTGAAGAATTTTATCCAACTAGAAAATTAAAACATAAAACACTTTATAAAAAAGGAGAAGTGATAGAAGAGTATAAATACGATCAACATGGTAAAGAAACCTATTCTTTTGGAGCAAGTGAAGAAGATAATGGCGGAGCTGAGGATGACGATGTGATGTCAGGTCAATCTAAAAAAAAGCGAAAAAGAAAAAAGAGGTAACTTTTTAAGTGAGTAATAAATATTATTTATAAATTTGAAAAAAAAAATATTATGTCTGATAACTTTTTCGAAGAATCTACAGCTGCAATAGGTACAATTTACACAATTATAGTTTTGGGTATTGTTGCATCTATTCTTATTTGGGGTTAATTCTTCAAATAAAATTATTAAATTAATCCTGCTCAAACTGAGCAGGATTTTTTGTTTACCTTTAAAATTAAGATAGGATGCCTTTTAATTCGATATTTGCTTGGATAATAAAAAAGAGAATTCATCAAATCGACCTTTTTAAGAAGTATCCTTTTGAAGTTCAATTTGAAACCTTCGAAAAGCTTGTAAATTCTGCACAAAATACAGAGTGGGGTAAACTTCATCATTATTATAAAATAAAGCAATTAAAAGATTATCAAGAATTAGTTCCACTTCAAGATTATGATGATATTAAATTTTGGGTAGATCGAATTGTTAAAGGCGAACAGAATTTACTATGGCATTCTGAAACAAAATTTTTCGCAAAATCATCTGGGACGACATCGGATAGAAGTAAAATATTACCTGTAACTAAAGAAGCTCTTGAAGATTGCCATCAAAAAGGAGGAAAAGATTTATTAGCTCTTTATTATTCAAATTACCCTGAAGCAAAGTTATATAAAGGAAAACATTTGGTTATAGGAGGAAGCGCAGAGACAAATTCAATTTCTGATGATTCTTATTTAGGAGACCTTTCTGCAATTATAATGAAGACATTGCCTTGGTGGGCTGAAATAAAGAGGACACCCTCAAAAGAAATTGCGTTAATGAATGAGTGGGAATCAAAAATCGATGAGATTGCTAAGCATACGATTAATGAAGATGTTGGTATTTTGGTAGGGGTTCCAAGTTGGACAATGGTTTTAGCTAATAAGATATTAGAAATAACAGGGAAGAAAACGTTAAAAGAGGTATGGCCAAATTTAGAGCTTTTTATGCATGGAGGAGTGAGTTTTGAGCCGTACCATGAAGAGTTTAAAAAAGTAGTTGGTACGTCTCCAATAAAATATGCAGAATCTTATAATGCTTCAGAAGGTTTTTTTGGAATACAAGACCAGAAAGATTCAGGAGAATTACTTCTAATGCTTGATTACGGGGTGTTTTATGAATTTATTCCGATGTCAAGTTTCGAGGGTAAAAGTTCTAAAGTTGTTTTAGACCTAAAAGAAGTTAAGCTTGGGGTAAATTACGCATTAGTAATTTCAACCAATGCAGGTTTGTGGAGGTATATAATTGGAGATACAGTAAGTTTTACATCTCTAAAACCATTTCGTTTTAAAATAACAGGTAGAACTAAAAGTTTTATAAATGCTTTTGGTGAAGAACTAATTGTAGATAATACTGAACAAGCCATTGCAGATGTCTGTTTGAAGACTAATTCCCAAATCCGTGACTATACTGCCTGTCCTTTATTTATGGAGAACAAAGAACGAGGAAAACATCAATGGTTAATTGAGTTTATTAAAAAACCTGATGATATGGATAGGTTTGCTTTTTTATTAGATGAAAAACTCAGAGATTTAAATTCTGATTATGATGCTAAAAGAACAAAGAATTTAGTTTTAGACCAACTTAGTATCCAAATATTAGAGAAAGGAGTATTTGATTTGTGGTTAAAATCAAAAGGTAAACTAGGAGGACAAAATAAAGTACCTAGATTATCTAATAACAGAGATTATTACAATGAATTAATTGAATTAATACAAGATAAGAAATGATTATTTTTAATAAACGACTTTGTACATTTCTTTTTATTTCAATGCAATCTTTATGTATTTCTGCACAAAATAGCACTTACTGGAAAGAGGTTTATCAATATGATATTGATTCCTCTTCTAATTTTAAAGTGGATGGAATAGGAAATATTTTTGTTTATGAAAATAATGTTATTTCTAAGTACGATTCAATAGGTGTTTTAAAGTTTTCTGAAAGTTCAAAAAGATTTGGGAAGATACAGTCTGTTTTACCTGTTAATGCGATGAAGTTGATTGTGTTTTCAGAAGAGCAACAATTAATCTGTTCAGTGGATAATACATTAACCAATTATTCGAATTGTTTAGAGCTGGATAATTTTGGAATTGAATACGGAACTTTTACTTCAGTATCAAATAGACCAAATAATTTTTGGGTATACGATCAATTAAACTCTATGCTTCTTCTACTTAATATTAATGGTAAAACAGAACAGAAGATATCGAACCTAAAACATACGATAGGTTTTAATAATGTCGATTATTTATTCGAAAGGAATAATGTTTTATACCTATATGATGCTTCTAAAGGGATGTTTTCTTTTGATTTGTATGGTACTTTAATTTATTTTGATGCACAACTCGATATGGAATCTGTTGTTATAAGTGACGACAATATTTTCTATTTAAACAAGGATTTATTGATTGTTTATAACATCAAAAGTAGAATTAAAAAAGAGTTTAACTCTCCGATAGAAGGAGTTACAAAAATCGATAAATTAGGTAATCATTTTTACTTTAAGAAAGGGAATAAAATATTTAAATATCAATTAGTTTTAGACTGAAATAAGTTGTTTACTAATTCAATTTTTGTAATTTAGTGTTCCTTATTGAAAACCTCAATTAAGTTGAAAATATATAATTATGCATATTGCTATAGCAGGAAATATTGGTTCAGGTAAAACAACATTGACTAACTTGTTAGCCAAACATTATGGGTGGGACATTCATCTTGAAGATGTTGAGCAAAATCCATATTTAAATGATTTTTATGAAGAAATGCAAAGGTGGTCTTTCAATCTTCAGATTTATTATTTAAATAGCCGTTTCACTCAAATTCAAGAGATAAAAGAAAGAGGTAGAAATGTTATTCAAGATAGAACTATTTATGAAGATGCATTTATATTTGCTCCAAACTTACACTCTATGGGGTTGATGACTACTAGAGATTTTGAAAATTATTTTTCATTATTTAATTTAATGGACTCCTTTGTCGCAGCTCCGGATTTGTTGATTTACTTAAGAGCTAGTGTTCCTACTCTTGTAAATCATATCCAACAAAGAGGAAGAGAGTATGAAGAAAGTATTCGTTTAGATTACCTTAAAAGGCTAAACGAAAGATACGAAGCTTGGATCTCTACTTACGATAAAGGGAAGTTATTAATTATTGATATTGACAACAATCGTTTTCCTGAAAGTCAAGAAGATTTAGGTAAGATCATCAATTCAATTGATGCAGAAATAAATGGGTTATTCTAATTTTATTATATGATAGTAGTTACTGGTGCTCTTGGTTTTATTGGGAGTTGTTTAATATCTAAATTAAATAAAGAGGGTTATGATGATATTGTAGCTGTTGACGACTTCTCCAAAGTTGAAAAAGAGAGAAATTTAGAAGGTAAAACTTTAAAAATTAAAGTTGGAAGAAAAGATTTTATTTCTTGGTTAGAGGATTTTAATGAGGAAGTAGATTTTATTTATCATATTGGAGCAAGAACTGATACTACTGAATTTGATAAAGATATTTTTGATGAGTTAAACCTAGAGTATACAAAGAGTATATGGAATATCTGTTCAAAACATAATATTCCTTTGGTTTATGCTAGTTCGGCTGCTACATATGGACTTGGGGAGTTTGGTTACGAAGATAATCACGATATTGTAGAAAAGTTAAAACCTCTTAACCCTTACGGTGATTCTAAGAATGATTTTGATATTTGGGCTTTAAAACAAAAAGATCAACCGCCTTTCTGGGCTGGATTGAAGTTTTTTAATGTTTATGGACCGAATGAATTTCATAAAGGAAGAATGGCAAGCGTCATATTTCATACCTTCAATCAAATAAATCAAAATGGAGGAATGAAACTGTTCCGATCTCATAATCCTAAATATACAGATGGTGGACAGTTAAGAGACTTTGTTTACGTTAAAGATGTGGTAAATGTTTGTATGTTCCTAAAAAATAATACTCCAGAAAGTGGTTTGTATAATTTAGGTACTGGAGAATCAAGAACATTTTTAGATTTAGCAAGAAACACATTTAAAGCATTAGATAAAGCAGAAAATATTTCTTTTATAGATACTCCTGAAGATATACGTGATAAGTATCAATACTTTACAGAAGCAAACATGACAAAGTTGTTAAAAGCTGGTTATAGCGATGGTTTTCATTCTTTGGAAGAGGGGGTAAAAGATTACGTTCAGAACTATCTTGCTAAGAATGAGTATTTTTAAATGACTTTATATCCCTTTATTCATAAATAAAAAAGGTTGCCAATTGGCAACCTTTTTTATTTAATATTCATCTTCGTTAAACAGAAAATCTTCACTTGAAGGGTAATCAGGCCAAATATCTTCGATACTTTCATAAGTGTCGCCTTCATCTTCCAGAGCTTGAAGGTTTTCAACAACCTCAAGAGGGGAACCCGCTCTAATAGCAAAATCGATTAATTCATCTTTTGTTGCTGGCCAAGGAGCGTCTTCTAAATACGATGCTAATTCTAGTGTCCAGTACATATCTTATTATATTTAATAATTATTTGGGCAAAAGTAACTTTTTTTTCAAAATATACAAGAAAAAGGTGTATTACTTTCAAGTTAATTTAATGTTGAGCAAAATTATTGTCTTGGTGTCCAAGGTTGTTCCGTTGCATTTAAGTCTAATGTTAGTTTTCTGGATAACACAAATAAATAGTCACTCAGCCTGTTGATGTATTTTAAAATTAAGGGTTCTACAAACTCGGAATCATTTAAAAGCACGATGGCTCTTTCAGCTCTTCTACAGATACATCTAGAAACATGACAATAGGAAACTGTAGTGTGTCCACCAGGGAGAACAAAAGATTTCATTTCAGGTAGTTCTTGGTCCATTTCATCCATCCATTTTTCAAGTTGTTCGATATCTAAATCAGATATTGAAGGAAGAGTCATTTTAGACTTTTCAAAATCGGTAGCTAAGTGAGATCCAATTGTAAATAACCTATCTTGAATTTCTAATATTTGATTTATGTATATTTTAGATATTTCTTGGTCTCTTATTAGTCCCACAAATGAGTTTAGTTCATCAATTGTTCCGTAAGATTCAATTTTTAGATTTCCTTTACTTACTCTTGTTCCTCCTAATAGTTGTGTTGTTCCTGAGTCACCTTTTTTAGTATATATTTTCATTATTTATTTTTTGTTTAAGTTTTTTAATATTCTCTTTTTTTGTCTGAATTCTTAGGTTTTTAGCAGTTTCTGTATAAAACCTGTGTTTGTTTTCTAAATAGTTTAGTTGGAAAGCTATCCATTGATTATCACTCATTTTATACCCAAAGCTTTCAAGTTCGATTCTTAGTTTTTCAGCAATCATAGAATAGTCTTCTCTTCCTAAATAATCATGATCTGCATCTAATATTATTTTTTCAAGTAAATTTTTAGGAGGGTTGGCATCTTTTTTTGTGACAGTAATAATTTCTGTAATTGCTTGTATCTGTTTTTGGGTATAGCCGTATTTCGGAAGATTTTTTATAGCATATTGTATAGCATGTTTTTCATTGTCATTATAGTTTTGAGTGAAACCATAGTCATGATATAGCACAGCAGTTTGTAGAATTCTAGTTTCTTCTTCATTAAGTCCTTCAATTTCGGCTAAAAATAGAGCTGTTTTTTCTACATCTAGTGTATGTTCAATGTTATGATAAAGAAGATTTTTGGGTAAAAGATTTTTTATTCTTTTTAAGATATCTGTTCTCATGCTTTCCAAGTTTATATTTGGAAGGTCGCACATGACCCTAAGAGAGCTACTAGGAGTTATTCCTTTGTTAAATAAACTGTGTTCGTCCTTTATTTTTTTAAGAAAAAACATTTTAATCATTCCCCCTCTTTTCTTTATCTCAATTTCTCCTCTTTGTTTAATTTCAAAAAAATCTCCAATTTGGTCTACAATACTTTTTGTGATTGTAATTTCGTTTTCTTCAGATGCTTGCTCAGCTCTTGAGGCAATGTTTACAGTATCTCCCCAAACATCAAAGTTTATTTTTTTATTACCTATAATTCCTGCTACAAGCGGACCACTATGTATTCCAATTCTAATATCCCAATAATCTTTTTTTGTTGCTTTAGCAATACGTTTTTCATTTAAGACAAAATCTTTAATCTCAATTGCTGCAAGACATGCCCTAATAGCAGGCTCTTTTATAAAATCATTTACACCTCCAATTACCATGTAAGAATCTCCTATAGTTTTGATTTTTTCAAGTTTAAAACGATTAACTACCTTTTCAAAGTAATTAAAGTAGTATTCTAATTTTCTCAAAAGTTCCATCGGCTTAATCTGTTTAGATTTCTGAGAGAAATGGATAAAATCGGTAAATAAAACTACGCCGTTTTCAATTCTTCTGGGTAAGAACCTACCTTGTTCGTTGAGGTCTGATAATACATTTTTCGGAAAAATATTCTGTAGAAGTTGGTTGATTTTTATGTCTTTAAAGTAGAGTGATTTGAATACATCCACTTTCGTCTTAATTAAATTTGGTGTAAGGGGTAATGTTATATAATCAACCGTACCTTCTTTCAAGCCTTTTACAGATTTAATGCCTTTATATTCATTATTTGTTATAGCCAGAATATAAGTATTTTTAATTAAACTTACCTCTTTTATTTTTTTTATATAAGTTGGTTTTTGATATGTTTCTGAGTCTATGTTTAGGAATATTATACCAATTTTTTTTCTAGAGACAATTGTTAGGGCATCTTCATAAGATTCGGAAATCAGAATATTTGTTTCTTTTTCATACAGTATTTCTTTCAGACCGATTTGTGTCTTTAAATTGTCATCAACGATTAAAATATTAATGTATTTGTACATATTTATTTCTTATTGAAGAAGAGATTCTAACTTCCTTAATGAAGCTTGATTTCTAGAACTTTTGTAAGCTCTTTCAATCTTCTGCTTTTCATTTCCGGTTAAATGCCATGATAAGGATATTCTATCTTTTTTGTTTTCTCTAAGGTTGAACTCAATAAATTCTACAGGTGTTTTAAAACTACTAGCTCCTAATTTTAGAAGTTCTTCTTGATCAAAATCCTGGGTTCTTGCAAAGTTTTTATACATGTTTCCAAAAGGCAGTGTTATTTTATCTAAAAGCGATACCTTTCTGTATGTCTCATTATCCATTATTTTTTTTGTATCTCTAATTTGAAGAATAATAACACCTGAGGTATTTTCTTCTATCCAATCTTTCATTTCATACAGAAATTCCATCATTGCTTTACTTCCGTAATTATCTCTAAGTCCAGCATCCATTAGTTGAACACCAGGGTTGGTTGGGAGAGTAACCATTGGGAGTACAAAGGGAAAAGTTGCTTGCGCTCTTATAACTGATGAAAACCTTATGTTATTAGGAAGGTTATCTCTAAAGAAATATTGGTAATCTACATTTTCATAAGATGTGGTTAATGAAAAAGGGTTTTCTTTATCGCTTGTTAGAAATAGAAACGATTGAGAAGAAATTAATAACCTTCTACCATCATTTACGATTGTAGGTGTGTAAATAATTGTTGGTATAGTTGCTTTCTTCTCATAGTTATAGTAATAGCCAAGGTTATGGTTTAGAAAATTGTCTGTATTTTCATGAAGCTGCTCTTCAAAAGCATAACCTCTATCTTTAGTATATGTCAGTCCGTCTATTTCAAAGTTTTGATATCTAAAAAATAAATCGTTGGTGGATAAAGAGAAGCAAAGTTTATTTAATAAATCTTTTGCTATGTTATCTCGATATAAACCTGAATACATATTGGAAATCTCTCCTTTTTTATAACGTAAGAGAATTTCTCTAAAGTAGGATACTCCAACCATACCCCCAGAAGCTCCAGTCATTAGCTGTAGATGTTTAGATAATTTCCCTTTTAAATATTCATCTGTTTTTTGAAGGACAGTAAAAGACCATAATGCACTTCTAGATCCTCCTCCTGAAGAGTTCGTAAGAATTAGTTTTGGCTTATCTATTCCCGTATTTCTTTTCCATTCTTCTAATATTCGCAAGTATTTTTTTTTTGATTTTTCCTCTTCAAAAGGTTCAATATCTTTGATTTTATCAACAGAATAAATGCTTTTCTCTTCTTTATCGTAGGTTAGTCCATAAGCGTAATTCTTATAGGTAAACATGTTTGTCGTTAAACTAAAATGATCCATTAGGAATATTAACACGAACAAAATAGGATAAGTCCATTTACGAAGCCACGATAGTAAAGCGCTAAAAAGCATTAATATTACAGTCAGTAATAGAACTACACTCATTGCTGCTGGAATTTCAAAAACGGCATATTTACTGAATAGCCCAACAGAGATAAAAGTGGTTATTGTAATCACTTCGAATAAAGATGTATTTACTTTGTTCGAGTTAAAAATTCTTTCACGTAGATTTTTATCAAGATGTTTTATACTTCTACTATTAAACAGCTTAAGGTTTTTTCCGATATAAATGTATCTTTTTTCAGCTGATCTCTTTACAAAATCATACCATTTTACCGATTTATTTAAGATAGAATGTTTTTTGTTTGAAATATCTTCATCGTTACTTGAATGTATTGCAGAAATAGGAGACTGTTTTTTAGGAAAGAAATAAAGAAGAGAAAGTAACATGAATAAAAATATCCCTCCTAAAAAAGAAAGAATAAAAAGTGTGATTTGTAAGGTTGATGCGAATTCTTCTTTTGCCTGAAAAGCACTAAATTCTGAAATAAATACAGATATAAATAACAAAGGTATAATCGAATTGTTGACGCAGAACTTAAGAAAAGGTTTCTTTACAACTAGAAGAAAAGGGTAGTATGTACCTAGTTTTGTATAGCTAAAAGTGTTAAACCCCATTGTGAACCCTCCAATGGAAAATCCAATCAAAAAGAAAGCAATTGAATTTACATCTCCAAGGTATTCAGGGGAGAAAAAGAGATAGGGTATACCAAAAGATGACCCAAGATTGTCTGTTACGATTAAGAATAATATTAGCCAATAAAATATAACAATAAGGTTGTGTTTTAAATGACCAACAAGGAGTTGAAAAGGAAAGAAAGATTTAATAAAATCTAAAACGGATATTTTTTCCTTTGTATTCATTCTGTTTTTCTTTTGTTAGCTTTGATGAAGTCTAAAACTATATATGTCAAAGTTTTTCCCACAATTTTTTCTTCAAGATTATTTGTTGGAGCTGCTTCAGGTAAATGAAGATAAGAAATATTATCTTCTCTGCCTATTTGTTGGGCATATAATCTAATATCTTCTATTGAAAACCCACTAGGAGTGTATGCGGAACTTGGCATGAAAGCTATGCTATCAAGGTCAATTTCAAAACCTATGGGAACGGATTTTTGTCGTTTTCTTAAAACATTACTAATGTCTTCAATTAATTTTACTTTATTATTTATACAGTCTTCGAAAAAGGTGTAATGAAACTTGTTTGTATCAAGGTAGTTGTATATTTGTTCACTGTTATATTGTTCATGAAGGCCAAGAACAGTATAATTCTTTATAAACCCTTCTTCATTTGCATAAGAAAAAGGATTTCCACTATGTCTTCCTTCAAGAGGTCTGCAATCTGCATGAGGGTCAAGGTTGATAACATCAACTTTAGAGTTAGTTTTTTTAAAGATAGACTTTATGATAGGGTAGGCATTATTGTGTCCTCCTCCAATCAAAATAAATGTTTTTTCTTTACTTTCAATCCCTGTCAGTAAGTTAGTAATAAAATCATCAATTTCTTTAATGTCCAATCTTGATTTTTCTATGTTTTCAAAATTGTAAGTAGTGTCAATAGTACCATAAATACATATTTCATTTCCATTTAAAAAACGATTTGATTGTGTGTTTAAAAAACGACTTAAGAAACATTTAAAACCATTTGAAGCTCCTGGAAAACCATGGTTTGCTTGAGGACCAATATCTTCATTTATTCCGATAAATATGTACTGAGCATTCTTTAGATTATGGTATGTTTCTATATTCTCACCAAGTTTTTTTTCTCCTTTTCTTACAGATATGATTTTACTTAAAGAATCCTTTGTAAAAGGTAGGAGATTAATTTTTTTAGTGTTATTATTTGATTTCATATTTGTGCATTAGTTTGATGAAGTCTTCAGGGGGAGAAGTTGGTCTCATTGTTGACTTTGAAACAAAAACTAAAGTGGTTGATGCATTTGCAATTTTTTTGTTTTCTAAGCTGAATATTTCATATTGAAAAAAAAGTCTACAACCTTTTAATTCTTCAATCTTTGTGGTTATGATTAATTCATCATCATAGAAGGCAGGAGATAAATATTTAACGTTATATTCTGAAACAGGAAGCATTATCCCTTGGGTCTCCATTTCTTTATAACTTAATCCAACTTCTCTTAAAGCTTCTACTCTTCCAACTTCAAAATATTGAGCGTAATTTCCATAATAACAATATCCCATCTGATCGGTTTCTCCATATCTAACTCGAATTTTAGTTGATGTTGAAAAGTTAAATAACATACATTTTTTTGTTTTAATTTGGGCTGTAAACATAGTGATTTCTTTTAATTGTTACTTGATATTAAATTGATAGTTTTTAGATTGTTAACTATGTCTTTTTTTGTTTTATTTTTTTTGATAAAAAAGCTTTTTTTATTATACGGCTTGTTTTCAGTGATTTAAAATCTGTTGCATAAAAAACACTTCTAATACTGTAAAAAAATCTAATATATCAATAGCAAAACCATTTTTTTTTAAACTTTTTTATGTAAATATTTGTATTCGGAATTAAAAACATTCTTAAGCATCTAAAAATACGGATGTTTTCTCTCAAAGAAAGTTTTTAACAACAAATAATAATAACTATTTACTAGTAAATATTTTAAATATATGAGTGTCAATCACGAAGATGCATGGGGTGCATGTTTGAAAGTCATTAAGGACAATATTTCTTTACAAGCTTTTAGAACTTGGTTTGAACCAATTGTTCCTGTTAAATTGGACATGAGTGTTCTTACTATTCAGGTCCCTTCTCATTTTTTTTATGAGTGGCTAGAAGAAAATTACATTGTTCTTCTAAAGAAAGTTATCAAAAAAGAGATTGGTCCAGAAGCAAGATTAGAGTATAGTATCGTAATGGAGAATAATTCTACTAATTCAACTCCTTATACAGTTAGGCTTCCAGCATTAAGTAAAAAAGAATTGAAAAATGCTCCTGTTTCTGTTCCTTTGAATTTGAATGAGAAGCATATTAGAAACCCTTTTATTATTCCAGGTTTAAAGAAGGTAAATGTTGAGTCTAATTTGAACCCTGCATATTCTTTTGATAATTTTGTTGAAGGTGATTGTAATCGTTTAGCGAGAGCTTCTGGTTTTGCAGTTTCTAATAAGCCTGGCGGTACTGCATTTAATCCGCTTTTGATTTATGGTTCTGTCGGATTAGGAAAAACACATTTAGCTCAGGCTATTGGTATTTCTATTAAAAATCAATTCCCAAATAAAACAGTATTATATGTTGCTTCTGAGAAGTTTGCACACCAATTTATCGACGCAATAAAAAATCAATCTACAAATGATTTTATTCATTTCTATCAAATGATTGATGTTTTGATTATAGATGATGTTCAATTCTTTGCAGGTAAGGAAAAAACTCAAGATGTATTCTTCCATATCTTTAACCATTTACACCAAAATGGTAAGCAAATTATTTTAACTTCTGATAAGCCGCCTGTAGAAATGCAGAGTATGGAGCAACGTTTATTGTCTCGTTTCAAATGGGGGTTGTCTGCTGATTTAAGTGCTCCTGAGTTAGAAACTAGGATTGCTATCTTAGAAAAGAAGATGTATGGAAATGGTATTGAGTTGCCAAGAGATGTCGTTGAGTATTTAGCATACAGTATCAATACGAATGTTCGAGAAATGGAAGGTGCTTTAAATACACTTCTTGCTCAGGCGTCATTGAATAAGAAAGCAATTACTATCGATCTTGCTAAACAAATGGTAGATAAGTTTGTTAAGAATACAGCAAGAGAGGTTTCTATTGAATACATTCAAAAAGTAGTTTGTGATTATTTCGATCTTCCTTTGGATATCTTAAAATCTAAGACTAGAAAAAGAGAAGTAGTTCAAGCTAGACAAATAGCAATGTATTTCTCTAAGAAAATGACAAAGTCTTCTTTAGCGAATATTGGAGCGCACTGTGGAGGGAAAGACCATGCAACAGTTTTACATGCTTGTAGAACGGTTACCAACCTTTCTGAAACAGATAAACAGTTTAAAGTCTATCTGGCAGATTTAGAGAAGAAATTAACTATTCAATAATTTTAAAGCCATCTTAGGATGGCTTTTTTTATAACTTATTTTTATGTTTTCTAATTTATTAGTTGTTGATGTTTCAACTGTTTTAGCTGGACCTTCAGTTGCTACGTTCTTTGCAGAGCTTGGGGCTCAGGTTGTGAAAGTTGAAAATAAAAAGGCTTACGACGTTACCAGAAGTTGGAAGTTGCCTTCAGAAAATAAAGACTCTATCATCTCAGCCTATTTTTCAAGTGTAAATTATGGGAAAAAATACATTCAATTAGATTTAAGAGATGAAAAAGATTATGTCGATTTTAAAGAATTAATTAAAGTTGCAGATATCTTGATTTCTAACTTTAAGAATGGAGATGAAGAAAAATTGAAAATTGAAGATAGTGTCCTTAGAAACTGTAACCCTAATTTAATAATAGGTAAAATTAGCGGTTTTGGAGACGATAACGATAGGGTTGCTTATGACTTGATTCTTCAAGCGGAAAGTGGTTATATGTCTATGAACGGGACTCCAGAAAGTGGACCAGTAAAAATGCCTATTGCCATGATTGATACCTTAGCTGCTCATCAGTTAAAAGAAGGTTTGTTGATTGCATTAATGAAAAGAAAAGAATCGGGTAAAGCTGAAACGGTTACTGTTTCACTGTATGATGCTGCTATATCAGGTTTAGTCAACCAAGCTTCGAATTATTTAATGACAGGCCATGTTCCACAAAGAATAGGAAGTACTCATCCAAATATAGCACCTTATGGTGAGATGTTTACGACTAAAGACGGCGCTTTAATTACTTTTGCAATTGGATCTAATCATCATTTTGAAAAATTATGTAAGTTTCTAGGTTTAGAGTTATTAACGAATCATTCTCACTTTAATACCAATCAACAAAGGGTAATTAATAGAGAAGATTTGGCTAAAATATTGCAAGAAGAGGTTCTTCGATTTGATGCTGAAACAATTTTAAACGAGATGTTGTTGCAGCATGTCCCAGCTGGTAAAATTAAAGATTTAGCAGAAGTGTTTAGTGGTGAAGGTCCTAAATCTGCAGTCTTAGAAGAGGAGATGTATAATGTAAATACGAAAAGAGTTTCCTCAATTGCTTTCAAATGGAAATAAGGTCACCACATACTTCTAAAGAATGGGAAGAATACTATAACCTTAGATATGAAGTTTTAAGAAAGCCTTTAAATCAACCTATGGGTTCAGAAAGAAATGAAGGAGATTTAACAGGTGAACATTTCGCTTTGTATGAAAATAATGTTTTAAAGGCTATTGCTCGTTTGGATTCTTATGCACCAAAGATTTCTCAGGTCAGGTTTGTAGCTGTAAACAATTCCCTTCATGGAAAAGGATATGGAAAACTGATTATGGATGCTGTTGAAAAGCGGTCTAAAGAATCAGGAAATGTTAAAATGATTTTACACTCCAGAGATTATGCCGTTCCATTTTATGAAAAGCTTGATTATAGAATAATCGAAAAGTCTTATAAATTATTTGATGTGTTACAGCATTATTTGATGGAGAAAGGGTATTGATTTACTTCAATTTTCTAGCACGTTCACCAACTTTTTTGGTAATCAAATTGAAGAATAATTTTGTATCTCTTTCGTTTAATTTTCGTGCAAAACGAATTGTTTTTCCAAGGTATTCAAATTCTATTCTTTCTCCCCCTCTTACCCATGGGGAAGCTTCCCATACTGCTTGAAATGAATTCGGTTTTGGTTGATAAGTCTGGATTTTTTTGATGTTTTCTAGATAGTAAGGTGTGGATTTACCATAGTTTTTGATAGACCTTTTGTAAAATAAAGCTGCTTCGTTCACTTTGATTAACTCTTTTCCCCAAAGTAACCAAAGAAAAGAACGAGTAACTTTAACGGCATAATAAAACCAAAAAACCAAAAATACAAAAAGGATGATGTTTTCTTGATCATTGTATTCAAATACAGAAAACGACCAAATCGTAGTTATTCCTATCATAATCCACATTGCAAACCAAGCTCCCATTAATGCATTTACAACAGGTTGTTTGGTTGGGTAAATTACAAATGTTGCTTTATCTTTTTCGTCAACAAAACTTATGCGTTCTCCTATCCATTTCATAGTTGTAAAATTAAGGATAAAAAACCAAAAAAATAACGCTGAATACTTGTTGTTAAAAAGTATTCAGTATCAAAATGAAAACCTATATTCTAGTTCTGTTTAATTCTAATGTTTATTTGATCAATGAGGTCTCGAGAGTTTATTTACAGAGTTTTTATAATTTCACATTAATAATTATTTCATATACCTAAAATCTTGACTCTTCTTTATTGTTTGTAATGCTTCATAAATCAAGCGTATTGTGTTTTCTACGTCTTCTTTTCTACACATTTCGACAGTTGTATGCATGTATCTTAATGGTAAAGAAATCAACATTGATGGAACTCCTTCGTTAGAATAAGCAAAAGCATCCGTATCTGTTCCAGTTGCTCTAGAGGCAGCGGCTCTTTGAAAAGGGATTTTATTTTTAGTTGCTGTTTCCATTACTTGTTTTAATAAGTTGTTTTGTACAGCTGGTCCTACTGTTAGAACGGGTCCGTTTCCAGAATGTAAATCTCCTTGTTCTATTTTATTAACCATTGGAGTTTGTGTGCAATGACAAACATCGGTAACTATCGCAACGTCAGGTTGAATACGTTGAGCAATCATTTGTGCTCCTCTTAAACCAATCTCTTCTTGAACTGCATTCACAATGTATAACCCAAAAGGAAGTTCAACTTTATTTTCTTTCAATAAACGAGCAACTTCAGCAATCATAAAACCTCCCATTCTATTATCTAAAGCCCTTCCTACATACCTGTTTTTGTTTAGAACAGTAAACTCATCTTCGTATGTTATAACGCACCCAACATGAATACCTAACTCTTCAACTTCTTCTTTAGTTGAACATCCACAGTCTAAAAAAATGTTTTTTAATGTTGGAGAGACTTCTTTTTCACCTCTCATGTGAATTGCTGGCCAACCAAATACAGCTGGAACAATTCCTTTATCCGTATGAATGTTTACTCGTTTTGAAGGAGCTATTTGATGGTCAGAACCACCATTTCTTCGGACATAAATGAAACCGTCTTTGGTAATGTAATGAACAAAATAAGAGATTTCATCTGCATGCGCTTCTATTACTACTTTATACTCTGCTTTTGGATTAATAACTCCAACAACAGTTCCGTAATTATCAGAGAAATATTCATCGATATATGGATTGATTTGTTTTAACCATAATTTTTGACCTTCAGTTTCAAATCCTGTTGGAGAAGCATTGTTTAAATATTTTTCTAAAAACTTCTCGCTTTCTTTTGTTATAATTTTTTTCATTGTGTTTTATTTTAAAAGTGTAATATTTCCTTTCACGATTGACTCTAGATTATCTATGCAAGTTGCTTGTAAGTAATAATCGTATACGTCTGGGTCTAATTTTTTACCTTTGTAGGTTCCATCCCATCCTTCTAAACGATCTTTTGTTTCAAAAATTAATGTGCCCCACCTGTCGTATATTCGGAAAATCATTTTGTCAATCATGTTTCCATCTACATATAAGATATCGTTATTGCCATCTCCATTTGGGGAAAACGCATTTGGAACAAATATCGATGGGTCATCACAAAGGTACTGGAATGTTTTAACAAAAACCGAGTCAGTAGCAGAGCACACTCCATCAGATACTGTAACTTTGAAGTAGCTGCTTTTATTTACTATTGCTTTTGTTTCTTGATTTATTGGTGTATTAATTTGAGAAGAAGGCTCCCAGCTATATTGTTCATTGTCAGGTAGTGCAGTTAAGGTTATTGTTTGTCCTACTGGAACCAACGTATCTGAAGTAAAAGCTTTTACAATACTAGTGTCTAAAGTTCCGATATTGATAAATACAGAATCTAATATCACACAGCCACTATCTGAAGTTAATTCGATAAATAAATATTGAGGGGTTTTAGGACTGATTACAATACTTGATAAGTTCGGGTTAGTTTTTATAATTGAGTCGTTTCTCCATAGATGAGTATATTCTATAAGTGAATTATTATTAACTAAATTGAAAGTAGGCTCTTCTGTAGCGCATAAATTATTGTCACCTTCAATTGAGTACTGGTTATCTGGAAAATGAATTATTAGAGAGTCTGTAGCAAAGCAACCTCCTTCATTATCATATTTGATGTGAAACGAATAAAAACCAGGATCTAAATCTAATGAAAGGATAGAGTCTGAAACGGAATTATTTAAAGTGTCATTGAATAAGTTAGAGGATGACCAAATAAAACTATTCGCATTTCCAAAACTATTTGCTGTTAAAATTTGTGGAGAAGGGAAACATTGGAAAATATTTTCATTTCTTTCAAAAGTGACTGAGTCAATCACTGTTATTTGAAAACTTATCGAATCCGATCTTCTACAATCGGTATCATATGAAATTAATTTTATTTGGTATACTCCTGATGAGTCAAAAGTTTTGGAAGGGTTTAATGTTGTTGACGTTGTATCATTGTTTCCAAAATCCCATAAAAAAGCGTTTGCGTTTTCTGAATTATTAATGAAGTTAATTTCAGTATTAGTACAGATCAATGTGTCCACTTCTTCTACGATAGACAAAGGCTTGATTCTAAAATCAAATTTTAAAACTATATTGTTACACCTTTGATCAGTTAGGTTTGAGGTTGACCAAGCGTTTTGTGTTGTTGGAAAGTCACTGTATCCTCCACAACCTCCACAGATTGATTGATATACTATGCCATCTTTATCAAAACGTGAAGTACCTCCATCTACATGTTCATCTGCTTCATTTCCTCCAAGATAGGATCCATATAGTAGGGTACTAAAGTCCCTATCTATGGCCATGATATAAAAATCATGTCCATTTGGAGGAGAGCTTTGAAGCGCATCAGGTGATACAGGCATTCCTGTTAAAGGCGTACCATTTAGCCCCGCAAAAGTTTGTCCCCATCCAGAAACATATATGTTTCCACAGTCGTCGACTAAAAAAGCTGAAGGAGAGAGGTTTAGTTCTGTAGGGTTTCCATTCCCAAACGTAGTTGATTTGATTAAATTAGTTAAAGATGAATCTAGTTTACAAATAAACTGATTGCTATTAGGGTTTCCAAAACTAGAATTGAAAACAGGAAAAATGCCTCCAAACGATTGTCCATACAAGTATATGTTACCATCTAAATCAATCTCTGTAAAAAAAACATTATCATAATTTGGTGTTCCTATATAACTGACCTTGAGTAGGGTTCTTCCATCTGAAGATAATTTACCAACATATCCATCCGTATTTCCTCCATTATAAGTTGGCTGCCAAGTATTAGTAGTTTTGACTAAATCGTTAGAACTTGTTCCACCAGCAAATACAATGTTAAAACTTGAATCTATTTTAACAGAGTTGATCATGTCGTTTTTACTACCTCCAAAATAGCTCGACCAGACGATAGAAGATAAATTTTTGTTTAGCATGAATAAAACACCATCTTGTTGGCCTGAAATAGTTGATTGAAAAGCATTTAAAACAGGGAAATTACTTGAGCGAGTGCATGAAGCGATTATGCAATTACCAATTGAATCAAGCATGATCTCACCTCTTGAGTTATCTCCGAAATTTGTCATTAACGAATCATAAGAAAGATTACTGTTGTAATTAACGCCATCATTATCATTACCACCTATGTATGTCGAGGCTATTAACTGTTGTCCGTTAGCACTAATTTTTGACACAAAAATATCAGTTCCTTGGCTAAGGTGAAATACACCGTTAGCTGCGAAGTTTAAGTTTGGGCTTCCTCCAGCATGAACAGTTTGGTATCCATTAACAATTGGAAAGTCTGTACTTGATGTAGCACCGTATAAGTATAAATTATCCTCTTTATCAGCGATCAAACTATGAACAGTTTCAGTCCCTCTGATGTTGTCGCCTCCTCCTATAAAATTTGTCCAAAGCATTTGAGTGCCATCTGAGGAATACTTAGAAATGAAGACATCTGTTATACCGTATGCTCCTTGATTTACTGTGAAGTTTGAGTTAATATTAAAAGAACTATTATCAGGAGTAGGATATTGGTTGCCGAAAATAGTTCCACCGCTGTATGCTTCTCCGTTGTGGGCATACGTTGCAGTCATTCCAAAATTATCAGTTACAGAGCCACTGTATGTTGCAAAAACTAAGGTTGGATCTATTATTAGTACCTCTGCTTTGTTGTATTTACCAATAGAAAAAGTGACTGTGTTTTCATGAAGGTTAAATTCACATTCAACTTCTTTTATTTTGCCGTTTATGATCTGGTAGGTAAAAGGTTTTTCTTCAATAACTTCTCCAATTTCAGTTTGAATATGTAAGTCACCATTTTTATCAATAAAGATTTTTTCATGTCCAACAAATTCTAATTGAATTGTATCTGAAGATGTGTTTGGTGAAACGTGGAATTCATACTTTAATTTTGAGTTGTCTTCGATTAATTTTAAGTCAATTCCATTGTAAATATTTTTGATATAAGCTTGGTTGTATCCTCTTACATTCGAAGCCCATTTTGATTCATCGTTTCCAATAAAATAATTGTAATAATTAGAACTAGGATTTAATTTTTCTGTAATTCTAAAGTTGTTTGAATTTTTAAAATTTAAATGAACGATTGATTGTCTATTTTTTAGATTAGTTAGTTTGCCTTTTCTTAGTTGGTTTTTTCCATGTGTTTTATGCAATACTGAAAAGTCTTGAAAATGAAAAACAAACTTTTTATTTTGAACCCATAAATTACCTCCATCAAATTTAGATTTGAAAAGAACATTAGGATCCCATTGGCCTTTGTTTTCGATAAATGCATACTTAATATCGTGCTTAAAATTTATTTCTTGGCTTATAAAGTAAGAATAACAGAAAAGGAACGATAACAGAAAAGTAGTTTTTAATTGCATGCTTTGTGTTTTACGTCATTAAAAATACGAAAAAAGATGACTTGAATTTAGGTTAATTCTAATGCGGACTTTAAACATTTTAACGTTTATAAAAACAAATACCTCTTTCAAATGAAACGTGAATAAGTATTAAATTCGTATGAATAACATTTTAGTAAACTTCTAAGTATATTATGTCAAATAAAATTACCTCCCTTTTTGGTGTGAAATATCCTTTAATTCAAGCAGGAATGATTTGGTGTTCTGGTTGGGAACTAGCTTCGGCTGTTTCAAATGCTGGTGGACTAGGAATTATTGGATCTGGATCTATGTATCCCGAAATATTAGAAGAGCATTTAAAAAAATGTAAAGAAGCTACTGATAAACCTTTTGCGGTAAATCTACCAATGCTATACCCAAATATCGAGGAACATATCGCTCTTATAATAAAGTATAAAGTTCCAATTGTTTTTACTTCTGCTGGAAACCCTAAAACATATACTAGTTATTTGAAAGAGCATGGAATAAAAGTAGTGCATGTTGTTTCTAGTTTAAAGTTTGCCTTAAAAGCACAAGATGCAGGTGTAGATGCTGTTGTTGCGGAAGGTTTTGAAGCTGGTGGCCATAATGGAAGAGATGAAACAACAACATTCTGTTTAATTCCGGCAGTTGCAAAAGAAGTTACTATTCCTTTAATCGCTGCTGGTGGTATTGGAACAGGAAGTGGAATGTTAGCGGCAATGAATCTTGGAGCAGATGCTGTTCAAATTGGGAGTCGTTTTGTTTCTTCAAAAGAATCTAGTGCACACGATAATTTCAAAAATGTCGTAGTAGATGCGAAAGAGGGAGATACTTTGTTAACCTTAAAAGATTTAACTCCTGTTAGATTGGTTAAAAATGAGTTTTTTAATAAATTGCAAGAAGCTTACTCAAGAGGAGCAAAGAAAGAAGAATTAATTAGTCTACTTGGAAGAGGTAGAGCTAAGAAAGGAATGTTTGAAGGTGATTTAGTGGAAGGAGAATTAGAGATTGGACAAGTCGCTGGAATCATCAATGAAATCAAACCTGCTTCTGAAATAGTCGAAGAAATTATTTCAGAATATAAGCAGTTGCTAAAGGAACAAAATAATTCAAAATATAATTTTTAATGATTGAATTTGAAAGATTTAAGCTAGATAATGGCTTGACCGTATTATTTAATAAAGACATTACCACTCCAATGGCTGTTGTAAATACACTTTATGATGTAGGAGCAAGAGACGAGAGTGAAGATAAGACAGGTTTTGCGCATTTGTTTGAACATTTAATGTTTGGAGGCTCGGTAAATATACCAGATTTTGACGGTCCTTTGCAAAATTCCGGAGGAGAAAACAATGCATTTACATCTAATGATATTACTAATTATTACGACGTTTTACCAGCAAATAATTTAGAGACTGCTTTATGGTTGGAAAGTGATCGCATGCTTTCATTAGCTTTTACTCCTAAAAGTTTAGAGGTTCAGCGAAGTGTTGTGATTGAGGAGTTTAAACAACGTTATTTGAATCAGCCTTATGGTGATGTTTGGATGGAATTACGTGATTTAGCTTACGATGTTCATCCATATAAATGGGCAACAATTGGTAAAGAGATTAAGCATATTGAGGAAGCTACCATGGAGGATGTGAAAGCTTTTTTTAATAAATATTATATTCCAGCAAATGCTATTTTGTGCATTGCAGGAAACTTTGAACTAGATTATGTAAAGCAAGTAGTTAATAAGTGGTATGGTGCAATTCCTTCAGGAAATAAACCACCAAGGATTTTGCCGGTTGAACCAGAACAAGAAAAATATAAAGAGAGAGTCATTGAACGTAATGTCCCTACAGATGCATTTTATTATGCTTTTAAAATGCCGGAAAGAAGAGATCCAGCATATTATATAGCAGACGTTTTGTCGGATGCAATTGGAAGGGAAAAGTCTTCTCGTTTATTTGTTTCCTTGAAAAAAGAAAAACAAATCGTTTCTAATATAAGTGCTTACATAACTGGTTCTATTGATCATGGGTTGTTAGTTATTTCAGGAAAGTTAAATAAAGGCAAAACGTTTGAAGAATTAGATGAAGCGCTTTGGGAGGTTTTAGAGGTTGTTAAATCGGAGGAGATTTCAGAGGAAGAATTAAATCGATTAATGATTAAAATCAGAACAGAGAAAGCTTTTTCAGAACAAGGTATGCTTAATAGAGCGATGAATTTGTGTTCTTTTGAATTACTTGGCGATGCAAACGGTATAAATGAAGAAAAGGAGGTGTATAATGCAATTCAGCCTGAACATATTATTGAAATAGCAAAGATGATTTTAGTGAAAACGAATTGCTCATTATTAAAAGTTAAAGCCAAAAAAGATGCTTAATAGAAAAGAACAACCTGTATTATCTCCAATAGAGAATATTGATTTTATTGAGCCTTTAATCTTTGATATTACTAAAGATGTGAAGCTTTTCTGGATGAAAGAAGTTCCTAATGAAACTTGTCGAATAGATTTTTATTTTGACGCAGGAAATATTCGTTCACCTAAAGGAATACCATCTTTTGTTAATGCTTTATTACTTTCTGGAACAAAAGATAAGTCGGCAACTCAAATAAGTAATGAAATAGACGCTTTAGGAGGTTTCATCGATAGTGGAATTTCTGCTGAAAATGCTGTTTTTTCCATTTATTGCCTCAAAGAGAATCTTTCAAAATTAGTTCGTTTGGTTGTTGATTCAATAGATAAGGTTGCTTTTCTTGAAAAAGAGGTGGAAGAAATGTTAGCGGACAAAAGGCAAGCTTTTGCTACTAATATGGAAAAGGTAAGTTATTTATGTCAACGTGAATTCCAACAACGATTATTTAACAGTTCTAAAGTCTATTCTAAAGTAGCCGATGAAACTTATTATGAAAATGTAGCTTCACAAGATTTAAAAAGGTTCTTTAACGAATTTTATCAAAATGGTTTAACAAAAGTTGTTTTAGTAGGTGATGTTCTTCAAGATGAGGTAGATGATGTTATTGATACTGTTGGTATGTGGTCAAAAGATAATGTAGCAACATTTGAGAAAGAGGTCAACAATCTTCCGGGAACTATTCATTTGGATAAAAAAGGTGCTGTTCAAACTGCAATTCGTATTGGTAGAACATTATTCAATAAAAAGCATGAAGATTACAATGATTTCTTGGTTTTAAATACCATTTTAGGAGATTATTTTGGAAGTAGATTGATGGCTAATATTCGTGAAGATAAAGGGTATACTTATGGTATTGGAACGATTGTCGCAGAATATAAAAACATAGGTTACTTTATGATTGCTACTGAGGTAGGTAGTGAAGTGAAAGATGCTACTTTGTTAGAAATTCAAAAAGAAATAGATCGTTTAAAAACAGAACTTGTTTCGGAAGAAGAGTTATCTTTGGTTAGAAACTATTTATTAGGTCAACTTCTTAAAAGTGCAGATGGACCTTATTCTATGACGGATTTGTTTTTAAGTGCTGAAGCACAAGATTTAGATTTAGAGTTTTATAATAAAGCGATTCATGATTTGAATAACATCACAGCCGAAAGGTTAAAAGAATTAGCTAAGAAGTATTTAGTTTGGGAAGAAATGAGTGTTGTTTCCGCTGGATAAGTTTTTTAACGAAAAAAGAATAATCGAACTCAGGTTAATAAGGTAGAATTGAGACGAAACAAATAGTTTAATTTGGATTATGACATAAAAAAAGCGACTTCAATTGAAGTCGCTTTTCATTTTTTCATTTTTCATTTCTTACCACTTAAAAAGCGGTCTATGACTCATTAAAGCATTTACTTCTTTACGAACATTTTCAATAACAACTTCATCGTTAACGTTCGTGATTACTTTATCAATTAATGAAACAATTTGTGCTATTTCATTTTCCATTACACCTCTTGTTGTAATAGCTGGAGTTCCAACTCTAATTCCAGAAGTGACAAATGGACTTTCTGTGTCAAAAGGAACCATGTTTTTGTTTACGGTAATATCTGCTTTTACTAATGCGTTTTCAGCATCTTTTCCACTTACACCTTTAGAACGTAAATCAATTAACATAGAGTGATTTATTGTTCCTCCAGAAATCACTTTATATCCCAGTTTTACAAACTCATCTGCCATAATTGAAGCATTTACTTTGACTTGCTTCATGTAGTTTTTATAATTGTCTGTTAAAGCCTCACCAAAAGCGACAGCTTTAGCAGCAATGACATGTTCTAATGGTCCTCCTTGCATTCCTGGGAATACTGCAGAATCTAGTAAAGCAGCCATAGATTTTAGGTTACCATTCTTCCATTTCAAACCAAATGGATTGTCTATGTTGTGACGCATCATGATCACACCACCTCTTGGACCTCTTAATGTTTTGTGAGTTGTTGTAGTTACAATATGGCAATGTTCTAAAGGGTCATTTAATAAACCTGCAGCAATTAAACCAGCAGGGTGAGAAATATCACCAAGAACTAAAGCTCCAACTTGATCAGCTACTTTTCTGATTCTAGCATAGTCCCAATCCTTAGAATAAGCAGAAGCACCACAGATAATTAATTTTGGTTTTTCTCTTAAAGCAACTTCTTCTAAAACATCGTAATCCACTTCTTCCGTTTCTTTGTTTACACCATAAAAGAATGGTTTATAAACTTTACCAGAAAAGTTAACAGGTGAACCATGAGATAAATGCCCTCCGTGAGAAAGGTCAAATCCTAAGATTTTATCTCCTGGATTTAAACATGCTAAGAATACTGCTGCATTTGCTTGAGCGCCTGAGTGAGGCTGAACGTTTGCCCATTTAGCACCGAAAAGTTCACACAAACGATCGATTGCTAATTGTTCAACTTTATCAACTACTTCACAACCACCATAATATCTTTTACCTGGCAGACCTTCAGCATATTTATTAGTTAGTACACTTCCCATTGCTTCCATCACCTCGTTACTTACAAAGTTTTCTGACGCAATTAATTCTATACCGTGTAATTGACGGTTGTTTTCTTCTGAAATTAAATCAAAGATTGCTTTATCTCTTTTTTCAGATTGAACGTTAATAGTTTTTTCCATATGCTCTAAGTATTGAAACACAAAGATAATCGCTTAGAAATTCTTATGCAATGGATTTGAAATTTAAATTAGATACTAGATATTAGACCTTACAGTAAAAACTTAAAACTAATTCAAACCCTCTTAATACAATTCAAATAATGAGTAATCGTATTCGATTCAGAATGAACAATTCCCTCTTTAGTTAGAGTGTCAATCCTTACGCATCCGCTTGCATGAATAATTTGTTTTTTATCATTTAAAATTCCAACATGAATGATTTTACCACTTTTATTATGAAAAAAAGCTATATCTCCCTCAGTGATATTTTCAAACTCAATTTCTTGACCAATTTCTACTTGTTGAGAAGCATCTCTAGGTAAATTAACCCCATGAAAACGATACACCATTTGTGTTAAGCCAGAGCAATCAATCCCGAAAGGCTGTTTTCCTCCCCATAAATAAGGAGCGTTTAAATAAGACGCTGCAGTTTCAAAAATAGTTGCAGGCAAATTGTCTTTAGAAGAATTTAGAATTTCAAACGAATCGTTTCCAATATTGAATAAGTTTTCATTTGATAGGTAAGCACCTCTAATTAATCGTTGATTTCCCCAAGGTGTTTTTATTTCTGTTAACAAATTAAAGGCTGGTGACAATCCGTCTAGCCATCTTTTTAATTCTTTTTCAGATAATAGCTTTAAATGTTTGATGTCAATCCAACCAGAATAAGCATCAAATAAAGTGGTGATATTTATCCAATTTTTTTGAACTTCGTTTATGGTGAAAACTTCACCAAATAAAAGTTGAGAAACGATTTCAGCTTCATCTTTATTTTCAGCTCGAATTGGTGAAATACTTACTTTACAATAAGCAGATTTTTCGATCATTTTTTCCTAGGAAATAGAGGGTGGTTGACTACGTTTAAAGCTTGTTGTAAATGACGTTCGTTGTGGTAAGTAACAAATAATAAAGCGTCTCCTAATCTAAAACGTATTATTTTCGAAATGGATACAGGAACCTTCACTTTTCGTAAGTTCACATTTTTTGCAGTTTCAAATATTTCCAATAATTCTTTTTGAGCGAGTTCAAAATTTGCAACATCTTCGCCTTTAATTAAACTTTTGTCAATTGCAGGATTATAAGACCTAGCAGATTTAAATTTTCGTTTAATATTTTTTGCATTTCCCAGCTTCATGGATTTCCATGCAGATTTTCCAAGAGGAGAAGGAAGATATAACTCTATTGGATCAGTATGCTTAGTAGAAGAGATTGCTTGTGTAAAAGTAGGATGGTAAAACCTTACAAATTCATTTAAATGTGCGAAAATCTCGTTTATACTCCAGGTGTTTTTGTTAGGTTTCCATGATTTTTGATCTTCATTTAAAAAAATAAATCGCTTCCTAATCACTTCTATATTGGTAGAAGTAATTGCTTTTATCTCTTCTAATAATTGTTTAGTTGTCATTTACTTTCACACTTTTAACCTTGTGTCAAAATTAAAATGAATTTATTTAAAATCAAACGTTATTGACACATTTATTAAAGTTTGGATTATTCCAATCTAAAATAGAAATCTAAGACTGATTTCCTTCATAATTTACTAACTTTGTATAAGTTGTATTATAAAGAAAAATCAAATTCATGCAAAAGCCTCTCATATTAGTTGTGAATGATGATGGGATTTTCTCTAAAGGAATTCGTGCTTTGGTGGAGGTGGTTTCTGAATTTGGTGAAGTTGTAGTCATAGCACCTGATAAACCACAATCTGGTATGGGGCACGCTATTACATTGAATCAGCCTTTACGTTTAAATGAAGATACTATTTTTAGCAATCTTCAGTCTTATACTTGTACAGGTACTCCTGTAGATTGTGTTAAATTAGGTATTTATGAAGTCCTTAAAAGAAAGCCTGACTTGTTAGTCTCTGGAATCAATCACGGATCTAATGTGTCTACAAATGTGCTTTATTCAGGAACAATGTCTGCTGCTGTTGAGGGAGCAATGGAAAATATTCCTTCAATTGGTTTTTCTCTCTGTGATTTTGATTCTGACGCGAATTTTGAAGCGTCTCAAATGGTAGTTAGACAAGTGGTTAGAGCTATATTGAATAACGATTTTCCTGATCATATTTGTTTGAATGTCAATGTTCCAAAATTGAAAAAAGAAGAATTAAAAGGAGTTAAAATAGTAAAACAAGCAAATGCATTTTGGGAAGATAGGTTCGATAAAAGGGTGGATCAGTTTGGGAAAACTTACTATTGGTTGTCGGGAGACTTTAAAGACGAAGGACAAGCAAAAGATTCCGATGTTTATGCCTTAGAGTGTGGATTTGCATCAATTGTACCTACTCATTTTGATTTAACATCTCACAAAGACATAGAAGCAATTAAAAAGTGGGAAATCTAGCTTTATAATCCTTATTTTTGTAATGATATTAGTTTGGATATGAAATTAAAATATTTTACCAAAAACCATTTTTATGGATTGATTATAGGAATAGTTACAATTATTATTTTTGTTCCTATTATCTTAAAGGCTTATGAGATCTTTAGTGTACACGAAAGTTGGTACCTATATAGAGTAAAGTCTAAAGTAATCTCACTAGCGAGTATTGCTAATTTAGGTTGGTTTCATTATTTCATTAAGAAAAAGAAAATGGAATTAGCTGCTGGGATTTTAATAGCAACTTTTATCAGTTTCTTTGTTATTGTTTATTTTAAAGTTATTGTTTAGTGAATCAATCTAAAAAAGTTTATTTTATTTCTGGCGAAGCTTCAGGGGATCTGCACGGTAGTAACTTGATAAAAGAATTGTTAGCTCAAAAAACTAAAGATGTCGATATAGATATTCGTTTTTGGGGTGGTGATAAAATGGAAGATGCTGTTGGAAAAAAACCAGTGAAACATTTTAAAGAATTAGCTTTCATGGGGTTTTTGGAAGTGATAATGAATCTTAAAACAATTTTAAGAAATATTTCTTTTTGTAAACGAGATATTTTAGAGTTCAAACCAGATGTTTTAGTGCTTATAGATTACCCAGGATTTAATTTAAGAATTGCGGAATGGGCAAAAAAAGAAGGGATTAAAGTTTTATACTATATTTCTCCTACTGTTTGGGCATGGAAAGAAAAACGAGTTTTTAAGATTAAAAGGGTTGTAGATAAAATGTATGTTATTCTTCCTTTTGAAAAACCATTCTATGCAAAACATGATTATGAGGTGGAGTATGTAGGTCACCCATTACTAGATGCAATTAAGCAATTTGAAGAAAATAAATTCAATTCAAAAGAATTTAAAGTAAAACATAACATCAATGAAAATCCTGTGATTGCTGTATTGCCTGGAAGTAGAAAGCAAGAAATTAGAAAAAAACTTCCTGTAATGTTAAAAGCTTTGGAATCTTTTTCAAAATATCAGATTATTATCGCTGGAGCGCCAAGTTTAGAGAAAGACTTTTATCTTCCGTTTATAGATGAGAAAAAGGATAAAATTATTTTTGGGAAAACCTATGAGTTGTTAAAAGTTGCGGAAGCAGCTTTAGTTACTTCAGGAACTGCTACTTTAGAAACAGCTCTTTTAAATATTCCCCAAGTTGTTTGCTATAAAACATCTGCGATTTCTTACCATATCGCTAAAAGATTAGTTAACATTAAATATATCTCTTTGGTTAATTTAATTTTAGACAAAGAGTCTGTGAAAGAGTTGATTCAAGGGGATTGTACAGAGTCAAAAATAAACAGTGAGTTTAAACGCATAGTTATAGGAGGTGATAAGAGACGAGATGTTTTGGACGATTACCAATCTTTAAAAAAGGTTTTAGGGGAAGGTGGAGCAAGTAAAAAATTGGCATCCTTAATGCTATCTCAAATAGTAAATAAATAAATATTCTTTTGAAGTCTTTATTAATCTATATCTTTTTATTCTTTTCATTTATTGGTTCTTCTCAACAAATGAGAATTGGACTTTTTAGAAAAAATGTAATAAAAAAGATTGCGATTAAGAATAACGATGGGAGTTACATGGTTTATGGAGATTCCATTTTTATCGGTTCTCTTCTTCAAAATGAATATTTTGATTTATCAGAGACTTCAAATGGATTGGTGCAAGTCAAAAAAGGTACTTCTATTTTAGGAAATTACAGTAAAGTACTATTCGTTCAAAACTTTTTGAATACCTCGATGGTATTATCTCCGAAAATTCCAGCTTATAAAGAAAGAAAGTATAAAGATAATTTGGAAGTGTCTAAAGATATTTCAGGCTTGAAAATTGTCAATGTTGTTGACATTAACAATTATTTAGCGGGTGTTATTGAGTCTGAAGGTGGAGGAGGAAGAGAGTTGGAATATTATAAAGTACAAGCGGTAATGAGTCGGACTTATGCAATTAAGTACGGACATAGGCATCACGAAGAAGGATTTGATTTGTGCGATAATGTTCATTGTCAAGCTTATCATAGTATGTTGAGGTTTACTAAGAAAATTGATACTGCTGTTGCTCATTCAAGAGGAGTGGTAATGACAGATGAAGAAGGAAATTTATTAGATTCATACTTTCATGCAAATTGTGGAGGACAGACTTCACCAGCTGAATACGTATGGAATAAACCTGTACCGTATTTATATTCTTTTAAAGATACTTTTTGTATTCATACAAGACAAGCTACTTGGGAAAAAAGAATTCCGAAATATCTGTGGAAAAGTTTTCTTGTGAAAAAGTATAATTATCCGGTTCATCATTCAGTTTATGGTGATAAAATATACACTTTCAATCAACCTTATAGAAAAGCTTTTTACCAAAGTCCTACCTTAGGAATACCACTTCGAGACCTCAGAAAAGAATTCAAGCTAAAATCAACCTTTTTTAGTTGTTATTCAGAAGGAGATTATGTGGTATTAAAGGGTAGAGGGTTTGGACATGGGATTGGCTTGTGTCAAGAAGGGGCTATGAGTATGGCTAAACATGGGTATAATTACCTACAAATAGGTCAGTTTTATTTTCCAAATGCTTTTTTTAAAAATATAAATGAAGAATTGTATTTTAAGCAAACTCAATCAATTTTAGACTATAAAAAATAACAGAATGACTAATGTAGCTTATATCCAAAGTTTATTAAACTTAGGTGAAAAATCTATTATAAACACTTTAGAATTGTTAAGAGAAGGAGCTACTGTTCCTTTCATAGCACGTTATAGAAAGGAAAGAACTTTAGGTCTAGATGAGGTTCAAATTTCCGATATAAGAGATGGTGTTAAGAAGTATTCCGATATTATAGCAAGGCAAAATACGATTATAAAGAGCGTTGAAGAGCAAGGAAAATTAACTCTTGATTTTCAAAATAGAGTTGTAGGATGTTTTGACCTTCTTGAACTGGAAGATTTGTATTTACCTTTTAAACAAAAAAGAGAGACAAGAGGAGAAAAAGCTAAAAAGAAAGGTCTAGAACCTTTAGCTAAGATGATCATGTCTCAAAATTCAGGTTCTCCAATTGATTTGTCTATTCGTTTTATAAAAGGAGATGTGAAAGATAGTGAAGAGGCAATTAATGGTGCATTAGATATTGTCGCAGAATGGATGAATGAAAACATTAACCTTCGAACAAGGGTTAGGTCTGTATTCAAGAAAAGAGCTGTTTTAACAGCTAAATTAGTTAAAGGGAAGGAAGAAGAAGCACAGAAGTATAAAGATTATTTTGATTATAATGAGCACCTTAACAAGGTTGTTTCTCATCGATTTCTAGCGATAGCAAGAGCTGAAAAAGAAGGGTTAATTAGATATAAAGTACAGCCGGCAATTGAAGATGTACTACCGATTTTTGAACGTTTTTATGTTAAATCAGATAATGAATGTTCTAAGTTAATTGAAAAAATAGGTAAGGATGCGTATAAAAGACTAATTTGTCCATCTATTGAAAATGAAATAATCAACGAATTAAAAGAAAAGTCGGATAAAGCGGCGATTAATATTTTTAGCACAAACTTAAGACAGTTACTTTTAGCTCCACCTCTAGGTTCAAAAAGAATTTTAGCAATTGATCCAGGTTTTAGAACTGGTTGTAAAGTCGTTTGTCTAGATGAATATGGAAACCTATTAACTAATACGACAATCTTTCCTCACGCACCTCAAAAAGAACAAGATAAAGCAAAATCAAAACTTTTTCAATTGGTGCAAGCATATAAAGTAGAGGTTATTGCAATTGGAGATGGAACAGCTGGAAGAGAAACGGAATATTTAATTAAACGCATTCGATTTGATAGAGATTTAGATGTATTTAGTGTAAATGAAGATGGTGCTTCAATCTATTCAGCTAGTTCTATTGCACGAAAAGAATTTCCTGATTTTGATGTTACTGTTAGGGGAGCTATTTCTATTGGTAGAAGATTGATGGACCCTCTAGCTGAGTTAGTTAAAATTGATCCTAAATCTGTTGGGGTAGGTCAATATCAACACGATGTAAATCAAACAGAATTAAAATCTGCACTAGATGATGTTGTTATTTCCTGTGTGAATAATGTAGGAGTTGACATTAATACAGCTTCCCCTTATTTGTTGAGTTATGTTGCTGGATTAGGTCAAACTTTAGCTGAAAACATCGTTAATTATCGTTCTGAAAATGGATCTTTTAAGTCACGAGAAGAATTGAAGAAGGTCAAACGATTAGGAGATAAAGCTTATGAACAAGCAGCTGGATTTTTAAGAATAAGAGAATCCGAAAATCCATTGGATAATTCAGCGATTCACCCTGAAAACTATCAGGTAATCGAACAATTAGCGAAAAAGAAAAAAATCAATTTAAAAGATTTGATAGCTAACGATGAGGCCATCAATGGAATTTTAAAACAAGACTTACCATCTGTAGATTCTTATACCTTTGATCATATCATTAAGGAACTTAAGAAACCAGGAAGAGATCCTCGAAGAAAAGCTAAAGTGTTAGAGTTTGATTCATCCATTCGATCGTTAGAGGACTTAAAAGTAGGAATGAAACTCAATGGTATTGTAACGAACGTTACTGCTTTTGGTGCATTTGTAAATATCGGAATCAAAGAAAACGGATTGATTCATAAATCGAATTTAGCAGATACTTTTGTGTCTGACCCAAGTCAGTTTATTTCTTTGCATCAACATGTTGAGGTAGAGGTTTTGGAAGTTGATACAGCAAGAAAAAGATTAGCACTTAGAAAAGTTTAATACGGTAAAATTTAAAATAACTACGATTAATAAAATATTGAAACGTTAATTTTTATATAAAACTTTTATTTTTTTTTTAATTAAGATTAGTGTAGATTTGTTAAATAATTGATTTGTTCTTAAAAATCTAAAGGATTGACAAAGTATGTTTAAATGTTTAATCATTGAAGATGAAATACCAGCTAAAGAGTTTCTTGAAAAACTAATTGGAAATTTATTTAGCAATAAGCTTTCAATAGTTGATTCTGTAGCTAATATTGAAGACGCTATTATTGCCATCGAAAAAACGAATCCAGATTTGGTTTTTTTGGATATTGAGCTGAAGAATGAAAAAGGGTTTGATTTATTTAAATATTTCGACAATCCTTCTTTTGAGACTGTATTTATTTCAGCGCATAGTAAATATGGGGTTGAAGCCTGTAAAAAAGAGCCCTTTGATTTTTTAGTAAAACCGTTGAATTTCATTGATTTAAGAGAGGTTATCGTAAAGTATGAGCGAAAAATGAATGCCACTACAGTTGGTAATTCAAACAACTTATCTCCGATAAATCATGTAGCAATGGATTATACCAAATTCAATAAAATTACTTTTCCAGTTCATGGAGGTTATGTGGTAGAAGACCTTTCAAATGTAATGTATTGTGAAGCTTCAGATAATTACGCTACTGTTCATTTTGCAGATGGTCGGAAAATACTTGTTACGAAAACACTAAAGTATTTAGAAGAACATTTGAGCTCGGATATCTTTTGTAGAATTCATAAATCTTACCTAGTGAATCTAAATCATGTTTCGAAATATAGCAGAGATCAAGGTTATCATGTTGTTCTTTCTTCAGGTAAGGTTTTAGATGTTTCATTTCGAAAGAATGAAACATTAGTAAAATTATTGGTTAATAAGTAGTTTAGAATGACAAGACTGCTTTCTCTACTAATAGCTCTTATCATTTGTAACTGTCTTTATGGTCAATTTTTCAATTATAATGAATCTGATGGTTTACCTTCAAATACCATACGCTCGATATATAAATCTAAACAGGGGAAATTATGGGTTGGTACTGAGTCTGGATTGGTCTCTTTTAACGGAAAAGATGTAAAGAATTACTTTGATAAAAAAGGATATGTTTTTGCCTCTTGCTGGAGTATTACCGAAGATAAAAACAATCATATTTGGGCTTCTTTTTATGGCAGTGGAGTGGCTAAATACGATGGAGATTCATTTGAATTTTACGACGATCAAAAAGGGTTACCCTACAACCACGTTAGAAAAGTATTCTATTCTGAAACATACGACTGTATTCTAGCTTTAACGGAAAGAGGACTTGCATATTTACCTGCTGGAGCGAAAGAGTTTATTACAGTTTCAAAAGAAAAGAAGTTTTTCAACCAATACAATGACATCAGAGAACATAACGGAAAAGTTTTAATTTCTTCCAACCCTCTTGGAGTTTATGAATTTAGTATTAATAAGGACAAAGAGGCTGATTTGACATTAATTCCAGAATTAAGAGGAGGTTTAGCTTTTCATGTTAACAACGATTTGTATTATTCAGGGATACCTTCTTCAGGTAAAGTTTTACAAGAATTTAACCCGAAAACTAAAGAGCTCACTCAATTCAAATTACCATCAATTCCTTGGGCTATTGAAAGCGATAGAGAAGGTAACAATTATGTAGCAACTTGGGGTGTCAACAAACCTATTGGTAGTGTGTATCTTTTTGATGGTTCCGATTTTCATAATTTATTGGAAAATTCTGGTTTGAGTCAAACGGGGTTTTGGTGTTTAGAGTATGATGAAACTGAAAATTTATTGTGGTTTGGTTCACTTAGAAATGGTTTATATGCTATGCCTATAGATAAAAGTGAATTTGATTTTGGGAAAAAATTAGATGCATTAAACAACAATCATTTAAAGCAGGTTTTTCATGATTCAAAAGGTTATTTTTGGTTGTTGGATCAAACCAATCTGGTCGTCATGAACTCTGATTATGAAACAGTTCAACAGATCGATTTTAGTGTTTTAAAAATCGAAGCAAAGCAATTTTTAAAAGATAATAATGAACTCTCAAAGGCCCAAAAAGAAAAATTGTTGGACGCAATCGTAAATGACCTTTTTTGTTACAACATAACAGAATCTAAAGACCATGTTTTTATCAATACAAATGTTGGGCTTTTTGAATTTGAAACCAATAATGGTTTTGATTTGGTTCACTACGAACAAAAGAGTAGAGGGTTAAATCAATTTGATAACTCTGGAAAACTATTATACTGCAGACAGTACAGACAAGTTGTGAGAATACCGGATTATCACAAATGGGATGCTGATAATGAGCCACTCTCATTGAAAGATGCTAATTCACCCAGGGATATTTCAAGAACTCAAAGGCAAGGTGATTTATTATGGCTCGGAACACATTTCGATGGACTTTTTGTTTATGAAAAGGAAAAGTCAAAATCGTTGCTAAATTCTGATGAATTCTACGAGAATGCTATTGTTGATGTTCAAGCTGTAGGTGATAACGAGCAAATCGTTACAGGTAAAAGTGGAAAGGTTTACTTAACAAGCTATTACGATAACAAATTCACAATCAATAACATCATTGATGTAGAGAAAGATTTTCAAACCAATGCTATTGCTTTTGCGCGTTTATACAACGATCATATTTTTATTGGATCAAGTATTGGGTTGTTGGTGTATGATTCAAATTGTGAATTCAAAAAATTAGTACCTCACAATCACGACAACAATTTCATTGATTGCATTTACAACAAAACGAAAGATGAATTAGTCATATCATGTCATTCTAGCTTGTATCGATACAAGGTTAAGAATTTGGTTAGTTCATATCAGAGACAAATTCAACTCAAAATTGATCAGATAAATATTGATGATCAGGAAGTGAAGTTTTGTAAAGAGGCTAAAATATGTCTGGATCATTATGAAAATGACATTAAAGTTAATTTTAGTGCGAATAACCTTTTGTTTAAAGAATACAATAAGTATGCTTTTAAGATTGAAAATCAAATCAATAATTGGAACAATTTAGGCGAAAAAGGAGAAATCAAACTGTTTCAGTTAAAGCCGGGTACATACAAAATATGGATTAAAGGTCGAAATTTAGTTACAGGAATAGCATTCAAACCGATTTTATTTACAATTGTTATCCAAAAGCCATTCTGGCAAACCATCTGGTTTATATTGGGTGTCACATTATTGATCAGTTTTTCACTCATTATATTCGTTAGATGGCGCGTAATCAAAAAGCAACGTAAAAAACAAGTTCAATTAAAACTTGACAATGAATTATTAGAGGCAAAAATGAACACTTTACGTGCTCAGATGAATCCTCATTTTACATTTAACGCAATCAACTCCATTCAAAATTACATCATTGATAATGATACAACCAGTTCACTGTTTTATTTGGGGGCCTTTTCGAAGTTGATTCGTTTGTTGTTGGAAAGTACAGATGAACAAATGATACCGTTGGCAAAAGAAGTTGAATTTCTTGAAAGTTATCTTGCCATTCAGAAAATGAGGTTTCAAAAAATCAATTATCAATTAGAGGTTGATCAAACTATTCAAAATCCCTCCGTGTTGAAAATTCCGTCATTAATTATTCAGCCTTTTATTGAGAACGTGTTTGAACATGCCTTTTCTGATGCCGACATCAAAGAACCAAATCTGTTGGTTAAGTTTAGTTCGGATAAAAACACATTGATTTGTTCGGTGGAAGATAATGGATGTGGTTATAATGCTAAATTGAATAGTGAAAATTTGAAGCATAAATCATTAGCAACTAAAATTGTGAGTGAACGCCTCAAGTTATTGAAAGAGGATTTGAATGAAGATACTTTTGATATTCAAATTACAAATTTAGCAGACATTGATCCGAATCAAACGGGAACAAAAATTGAAGTTAAATTTCCGATGTGCTACAATTAAGCACTTGTAGAAAAGAAAGATTTCTGTAGTTTTCTAACGTTAACTCAAATATCCTTACATTAAGTAACTCGCTGAAAATAATCCAATTAAATGGCATAGCTTTGTTTAAATCAAACCATTTAGCTATGCACGATTCATTGTATGTATTGATCTATCTTTCTTCACTTACCCTGTATGATAACACTGAAGGAATAAAAGATGAATTTTCGCCTTTATCTCTTGAAAGTTGGAATAAAAAAGTTGCCTACAATACAATCACAGATATAGATGGAAACAAATACCGAACAATCCAAATTGGAGATGCAGAATGGATGGCTGAAAACTTAAAATCAACCAGATACGCTAATGGAGATTTAATCAGAAATTGTAGAGACCAACTGGTATGGCAGACTTTAGATTTTGCTGCTTATTGTTCGTACAACAATAATGATTCATTAGCATTGGTTTATGGAAACTTGTATAACCATTATACCATTCAAGACCAACGAAACGTGTGTCCTACAGGTTGGAGAATACCCACAATGGAAGATTTTAAAAACCTCAAAGCGTTTGCATCAAGGTACAGCAATGATTCAATTAACGAAAAACACATATTAAATGCAGTAGTTACCTAGGAAAACAGCAGCAAAGGAAAAGATTTAATCGGTTACAGAGCCTTACCAGGTGGACATCGAAATTTTGATGGTTATTTTTATGCAAATGGTGTTGCTGCAGTTTTTTGGACTTCAAAAGAACTTACAAATGGAACAGCTGTCAGCTATTCAATTCACGAAAAACAAAATCATTTTTTTTGAAAATGCATTAAATATTGAAAACGGTATTTCTGTAAGGTGTGTTAAAGAGGATTAAAATCTAAAAAAAAGTTGATATTCCATAGAATTCACTAGTTAATCATCACAGCTATTTCTTATTATAAAGTGATTTAAAATCTTTTAATGATGATTTAAGTGGTTAAAATGAAGTAACATCAGGAGGTTTTCTTTTGTGAAATATTATTTTAAACACTTCATCTCAATTTGCCTCTTAGTATTTACTATTATATATTCTGAATTAATATAAGTAATCAAACTAAAATTGATAAGTATTAATTGTGTTTTTTTAAGAGAAAATTCTCAGTTTAACATTAATCCAATCAATTTAGTAAACGTTAATTGGGTAAAATTAACAAAAACCATCTAAATTATCACTGTTAAAGTCTGAAAAAAGAGCTCTTATTTTGACTTTAACCTTAAAAAAGTAACGACAAAATCTATAATTATATCGATTAATTTAAATTTAAAAATGTTTTTTTAATGTGTGATTTTTTTCATTAATTTTACATAATAACATAAGACATTTATTTTTTATAATTTGTTTTAATTTTTTTAGTTCGTTATAAATTAAACAGGTTATTAATAAGTCGAACAAATGTTGGTTTATTAAAATGATTTACTATGATAAGTTATAATATAATTAAAAAGAAATTGCAAGTTTTGTTTTTTCTTTTTGCAGTTATACCAGTATTCATGAAGGCTCAAACTTCAACTATTAATGGAGCTTGGTCTAATAACGCTACTTGGGGTGGTGTTACAGCTCCCAGTGAAACTGTAGGTTCAGGAGATGTTGTTGAAATAGCAACTGGAGATACTGTAACTCTTTCTTCAAAGTTAGATGTTAAATCTAATGGGACCCTTGATGTTTATGGTTATTTGATTGTTACGAGTGTAGATGGTATTGTGTTCTGGAATGGTTGTAATGTTGTGATTCACGATGGAGGAACGCTTAAATGTGAAACTGGTGTAACAAACAATAATGCTTCTGGTATTACCGTAAATGGTTCATTAATCTGTTTAGGAGACTATGAAGCTGGCACTGGATCTGTTATGGGTGGTACTGGAGCTATTCAAGTTCAAGGAACATTGACCGTTCAAGGTTCTGCAGATGTAATGGGGGTTCTAAATCCTGGGTGTGATGCTTGTAATGTAACTGCAGCAGAAGGGATTGTAGATGCAGGCCTATATAATGAAGATTTTTCTAATGATGAAAGTAAAGGAATCTCTGGTAGTATATCTAATCCAACAGATTCAAACTGGTCTATTTCCGAAGTTGGTAATCCAGATCATGATGGTGGTGATGATTATATTAAGGTTGTTTCGGGGGTGTTGACTTCCCAAGATGGAGCTGGAGATGCTTCAAATTATGCTGTTTTTGAGCTTGCACAAGTTACGGGTAATTACTTTGATGTTAGTATTTCTTTTGATTATGGATCCTCTAATTCTTATACTTCTAATGGCAATGTTTCATCAGG
>Ga0228635_1000194_pt1 | contig 44812 bp, 51 predicted proteins | sample 44DmetaG_FD_182699 | JGI IMG/M metagenome (GOLD analysis project Ga0228635, IMG submission 182699) | Seawater microbial communities from Monterey Bay, California, United States - 44D | ecosystem: Environmental > Aquatic > Marine > Coastal | place: USA: California | collected 2016-09-30 | reverse complement strand
GAATGACCATTTAGCTGCTGAACTTACCTTAGGAGTGGTAGGCACATCGAGGCCTAATTCGTGGTTTACTAAAATTGTACCGGTAGAATTTGTAGGACACTATAACATCTTACCTCATATTACAGGTGATTCGCCCTTTAAATTTAATCTTGATTTAGGTGTAGGGTCGGCACTTGTTCGTGCAAGAAGTGTCACATACAATACTAACGGTCGCTTCTCTTTCAGTGAGCATATTGCGGCCGGAGCTTCCCTAGACATTCCTCTTTATGACCTAGGCACATTGAGTTTCGGATTTCGCAATACTTACTTCATTGATGACTACATCGATGCTACTCCTGTTGATGAGACCAATAATGATCAACTACTACGGTTCTTTACCTCAGCTCGAGTTAATCTAGGCCAAAGTGCTAAGACTAAAACTATAATTGCAGATGCTGAAGAGAAAGCTGCAAAGCTAAATTCTGAACTGGCTTTAGCTAAAGCGAATGCGGAACTAATGACTCAAAAAAATAGTTCAACAGTTACAAAACTTGAAAAGTCTATCGCTTCACTTGAAGAAAAGCTGGTCGAAGCCGGTAATACGCCGCGGAAAGAATACATTCTTCAAAGTGTTCATTTTGAGACTAACCGAAGTGTTATTCGTAACATGGATATTCCCGAATTAACGACACTCTTGAATCTTTTATCGACCAATGATAATTTAAATGCGGTCATTATTGGTCATACTGATGATTTAGGACCTGAAGAGTTTAATCTTAAACTTTCTATCGAAAGAGCATTAGCTGTGAAAAATTGGCTTGTGGACCGAGGAATTGCTGAAGGCAGACTAGAAGTAAAAGGAGAGAGCAATACTTATCCTGTACTACCTAATTCAGAGGATGATGCGCGCGCCATTAATAGGAGAACCGAAATAATTCTCAAACAGGCTATTCGATAGTATTCCAAAAAAGAATCTATTGAATTTGGCCCTTTTTGAATATCTGAATGGTTCAAAACCTCTATCAAGCCTTATGAAAAAGTATTTTGTATTGCTAGTTGCAATAACGCTTCAAGCAACTCTACACGCCCAGTCTAATTGGGCACCATTAGTTTCCATCGAAGAGAGCATACATTTAACCGATATTTCTCCTTCATATAATTATCTCAATCTAAGTGTACCTGCGGCAAATAGTGGAATACGCTTGGGCGCACACTATGTACATGACCATCAACTTTCGGCTGAAATCACTTTAGGTGTTGTTGGAATAGGAACACCGGGTTCGTTTTCAAGTAAAATTGTACCTGTTGAATGTGTAGGTCATTATAATCTGATTGATGGTATGGAACTGCCTATCCTATCTAAATTCAATTTAGATGCAGGTATTGGTTCAGGACTTGCAGAAACGGACAATGGCAGATTCAGCTTTAGCGAACATTTTGTCATTGGTGCTTCAGCTGAATTACCATCTGCTGTTCCCTTTGGGACATTAATTATAGGTACACGCTATACATTGTTTGTTGATGATTATCTCGATGGCGCAGTTGTATCGGGTACGTCGAACGATGCTACACTTCGATTTTTCACTGCTTTACGTTTAGATGGAACATCAAAAAAACTAACAAAAGCTTTAACAGAAGCAGAGGCGACAGCTAAACAGTTAAAAACGAATCTAGCCGATAGTCAAAAGACTAGTACTGAGAAAATTGCAAAAGTCGAAAAAGAAAAGACGGCACTCCTCGCTGAAAGAACCGCCCTCGAAGATGAATTAGATGCTTTAAAAGCAAGCCAGACTCAGTCCCAAAAGGATACTACAGAAACGAACAATGCACCAACAGAGTCCAAACAATTCCATGTAGTAATAGGCTCATTTCCCTCCCAAGAGATGGCCGAAAACTATGCGCAGTCTATTGAATCCACGACGAGCATTGTTAACGTGAGCGAATTAAACACGTACAGAGTAGTACTGAGTATGCACAACGAGCTGAACGATGCACTTTCTGCTCTTGAAGAAGCAAGAAAACGTACATCCAAAGCTTGGATTGCAGTGCAATAACAAGAGCCACATTTATACTTCAGGACCCGCCCAAAAAGCGGGTCTTTTTTTGACCTAATAATCCCTAAATTTGTCGCTCCAAAAGACACTATGAAAAAGACAGCATTGATCGTTCTAGACGGTTGGGGACGCCCGGATAATCCAGATGTGAGTGCCATTGATAAAGCGCATACTCCTTTCGTTGATTCACTCTACGCAAATTACCCTCAAACTTGGATCAAAACCTCTGGGCTAGATGTCGGTCTTCCAGATGGACAAATGGGGAATTCAGAAGTCGGGCATATGAATCTAGGAGCTGGCCGTGTTGTATATCAAGATTTAGTAAAAATTAATCTTGCAGCTGAAAACGGCGAATTCGCCCATGACCCTACTCTTCAAGCTGCTTTAGCGCATGCTAGAGCCACAGGTGGAAACATACATATCACAGGTTTACTTAGCGACGGAGGTGTACACGCGCACATCAATCATGCAAAAGCACTTTGCAGCTGGTTGTATGCAGAAGCTTTCGAGAATGTCTTTGTGCACGCCTTCACTGATGGTAGAGATACCGATCCCAATGGCGGCGTTGGTTACTTACAGGATTTGATGGATCATATGGATGCCACGACCGGTCGCATGGCCAGTGTTATAGGGCGCTACTATGCCATGGATCGAGATAAGCGATGGGAGCGAGTAGCACGTGCCTACAACCTTCTAGTGCATGGCACAGGAACAGCTACTCAGGATGTCATAGGCGCTGTAAAAGCGCAGTACGCGGCAGGAACAACGGATGAATTCATGGAACCGATTTTCGTGGCCAACGATGAGGGAACTCCATTGGCGTGTATAAAAGAGAACGATGTTGTTCTAGTCTTTAATTTCCGAACCGATCGTGGTCGTGAGATCAGTGAAGTATTGACGCAGCGTGATTTCCCAGAGCACAACATGAGTGCATTGAATTTACATTATGTCACCATGACCAGCTATGACGATACTTTTAAAGGCGTTGAAGTAGTTTTTCGAAAGGATAACCTTTCAAATACCTTGGGTGAAGTTTTGGAAACGGCCGGTAAGACGCAAATCAGAATTGCTGAAACGGAAAAGTACCCTCACGTAACGTTCTTCTTTTCAGGCGGTCGCGAAGAACCTTTTGAAGGTGAGGAACGTTTACTTTGTCCTTCACCAAAAGTGGCAACATACGACCTTCAACCGGAAATGAGTGCAGGAGACATTAGAGATGCCATCGTACCGAAGCTTAAAGAAGGAAAAACCGATTTCATTTGCTTGAATTTCGCCAACCCAGATATGGTGGGCCATACGGGTGTAATGGAAGCAGCTGTTACAGCGTGTGAGACGGTAGATCATTGCCTCCATTCTGTGGTTGAAGCAGGATTGGAACAAGACTACCAGTTTATCATTCTTGCTGACCACGGTAATGCAGACTGTATGCTGAACGAAGATGGGAGTCCTAATACGGCGCATACCACGACTGTAGTCCCCTGTTTCCTGGTTGGCTCTTCGTCGCAAAACTTTGCATTGGAGGAAGGAAAATTAGGCGATATCGCGCCAACCGTATTGGCACTGATGGGCGTAGCGCAACCGGAAGAAATGACGGGAGAAAATTTATTGAAAGCGACGAAATGATAAAATACAAAAGCGCTGAGCAAATAGAATTGATGCGCGAAAGCGCACAATTGGTAAGTAAGACCTTAGGGATGCTTGCACCTTTAGTAGTGCCCGGCGCTATCCCTTTAGAATTGGATAAAAAAGCTGAGGAGTTCATTCGAGACCACGGCGGTGAACCTGGATTTCTAGGAATGTATGGTTTTCCAAACAGCCTGTGCATGTCTCCAAACGCGCATGTTGTGCACGGTATACCGGGTAAATCACCGCTTCAAGAAGGTGATATCATGAGTATAGATTGCGGGGTATTCATGAACGGATATTATGGTGACCATGCGTATACTTTTCCTATCGGTGAAGTTGATGAAGCAACGGCCCAATTATTAGAAGATACCAAAGCATCGCTCTATGCCGGTATTCGAGAAGTACGTGCAGGCAATCGTATCGGAGACATAGGTGCTGCGATTCAAGAATACACTGAAAGTCGAGGATATGGAGTTGTTCGCGAACTCGTAGGACACGGCTTAGGGGTAAAAATGCATGAAGAACCACAAGTACCCAACTACGGTAAACGCGGCAGAGGTAAGAAAATTCAGGAAGGATTAGTCATTGCAATCGAACCCATGATTAACCTGGGCACACAGCGCATCAAACAACTAGAAGATGGCTGGACCATCCTTACGGCCGATGGAAAAAACAGTGCACACTTTGAGCACGATGTTGCAGTCGTTAATGGTGAGCCTGAAATTCTAAGTACCTTCCAGTACATTTATGACGCGTTAGGTATGGAACCTGCGGAATACGAGAAACTATGATTTCTAGCATAATGAAATGGGCATTAGCAAAGGTGCCACGTCCCCTTCTTATTCGATTAAGCTATTTGGTTCAATGGGTTGCACCCGTACTCTTCAAAGGCTCTAAATTTGTCGATCCTATAGACGGGAGAGGCTACAGTAGGTTCTTCCCTTATGGCTACGGTCCTAACCAGCGTGAAAATGCTTTGTGTCCGGGGACCAATTCATTGGAGCGCCATCGCCTGTTATGGCTCTACCTTAAAGACTATACTAACTTTTTAACTGAGCCGCAAAACCTTCTGCATATTGCACCCGAACAGTGTTTCTATGGTCGTTTTAAAAAGATGAAACATTTGGACTATACTACGGCTGATCTCTTTTCCCCATTAGCAGATCTTCGCTTTGATGTACAGAATATCCCTTTAGAAGACGACACCTACGATACCATTTTCTGTAATCACGTTTTGGAACATGTCGATGACGACCAACAAGCCATGCGTGAACTACGTCGTATTTTAAAACCCGGCGGTTTGGCCATCATGCAAGTTCCCCTAGATCCGGATTACACTAAAACGGATGAAGATCCCAGCATTAAAGATCCTGCGGAGCGCGAGCGTCGGTTCCGTCAGTACGATCATGTTCGTTTGTATGGTCAGGATTACCCAGATCGCTTAGCTGCGGCAGGATTCAAAGTAAAGACATTTGATGCATCAAAGGAATTACCGGCAGAATGGTTCTCAAAATATGCACTCCCGAAGCGAGAGATGCTGTACGTCTGTTCAAAGTAAGTTTTGGAAGCATTCTGATTCGCGAGCGAATCAATGACACCAGTAACCAGCATAAAAAAACCCGCGGCTTCAGGCCGCGGGTTTTTTGATCTCTATAATGCAGTTCCGATTATTTCAACCAACCTGCAATCATCTGTTGCATTTTCTCTTCCTCCTCCTGAGCCAATAAAGGATCAACTAGAATACGGCCACTGTGCTCATCAATCATGATTTTCTTGCGCTGTGCTAATTCCATTTGGCGCTGAGGCGGAATCACGAAGAATGACCCTGCAGATGCACCGCGTTCCACAGAAACGACAGCCAACTTATTTTTAGTTGCGCTACGAATACGATCGTATGCTTCTGCCAAACGTGACTCAATAGAGCCTTTAGTCTCTTCGGACTTGGCCAATAGCATTTTCTCTTCTTTCTGCGTCTCAGACATAATACTGTCCAATTCCGCTACTTTGTGCTCAAGGTGCTGCTTACGCTCTGCAAGACGCTCTCCAGCCTCAGCATTCACCTCTTTCTTTGAATCGATACGTGCGTTGAATTCCTTAATCCGCTTTTCTGCCAATTGGATTTCCAACTCTTGGTACTCAATCTCTTTAGCGATGGCTTCAAATTCGCGATTATTGCGAACTTGTTCCTGATCCTTGGCGTATTTCGCCATTTTCTCCTCGCTCTCTTTGATTAAGAGTAATTTGTCCTTGATATCTTGTTCTAGATCTGCAACCTCGTTGTTTACTTTCTCCATACGAGTCTCTAAACCTGCTACTTCACTTTCCAAATCTTCTACCTCCAATGGGAGTTCTCCGCGCATTGCGCGAATCTCGTCGATACGACGATCAATGATCTGTAGATCGTAAAGTGCTCTTAGCTTGTCTTCTACGCTGATCTCTTTTGCCTTCTTAGCCATACTAATAGTACTGAATAGGATTTGTGTTGACCTCTGTTGTGAGGACGGCAAATTTAGGGAATTTTTTCTCAATGAACTCAGCAATTAGACCGATTGTAAACTGCTCACTTTCAAAATGTCCAACATCCATTATTGTTATCGCAGCATCCGCATCAAAGAATTGATGGTATTTGTAATCGGCGGTGATAAACACATCCGCCTTTACGGCCTTTGCTGCACCAAGCAGAAAGCTACCAGAGCCCCCGCAAACAGCGACTGTACGGACTTTATCCGTAATAGGCTTTGTGTATCGAATGGTGGTCCCAAACGTTGTTTTCACGTGTTCTAAAAACGCATCAAACGGCATTGCTTCAGGCAATTCCCCAAACGCTCCTGCACCATAGTCGGTTGCCTTATTCGCAATGTTTATCCACTCATAGGCCATCTCGTCATATGGATGGGTAGCACGTGCCGCAAATTCCACGGCCGATTTAGCAAAATTCGGTACTATAAATTCCAATTTCACCTCATCAACCTCTTCTCGTATACCTATTTCACCAACAACCGGATTTGTGCCCTGTGTTGGCTTGAATGTTCCTATACCGGTAGTCGTAAAGCTGCACTCCTCATAAGCACTTACTTTTCCTCCTCCAGCTCTAAATATGGCTTCAGCAACCTCTTTTCGTGCTGCCGTCGGCACATACACCTGGAATTTATAAAGCGTCTCAGCCATAGGACTGAGCACACTGTGATTGGAAACACCCAACAAAGACATGATTTTGGCATTCACACCCCACAGTACATTATCTAAATTTGTATGAATCGCATAAATCGCGATGTTGTGTTTTATGGCTTTCATGATAACGCGTTCAACATAAGTGCGTCCATTGAAGCGTTTCAATCCACTGAAAACAATGGGATGATGGGCAATAATGCACTGGACCTTTCTTTCTATGGCCTCATCCACAACTGTTTCTATACAATCTAATGCTACTAATACGCCACTGGTTTCCCAGTCAAGCGCTCCAACAATGAGTCCACTATTATCATAAGACTCCTGAAGCACCGGGGGCGCCCACTCTTCTAAAGCGTTTATTATTTCTCCTATTCTCATATTTCGAATTTAGGGCTCTTCTACCGCATCACAATAGCACCCATAAAAAAAGTCCCCGAACCCAAGGGCTCGAGGACTTCGTAAGACTCAAACAAGAATTACTTGTTATCGTTATCCATTTGCTCTTTCAAAGCTGCTAAAGCATCTAGATCGCCCATAGTTGAACGCTCTACGTTTTGGTTAGGTACAGAAACGTTTCCGCCTTTGTTACCACCTCCGCCACTACGGCCTTTCTTAATTTCAACCTCCTTGTAAGTCCCTACGTGAGACACAACAATACGGCGGTTGTCCTTATTGAATTCGATGACTTTGAATTCAGCGGTTTCACCTTTTTCAAGCTTCGCACCATCTTCTTTTGTGATGTGACGTGCTGGACAGTAAGCCTCAACGCCATCATAAGCGTCAAACTTAACATCGCCGCCCTTATCACCAGAATTGATCATAGTACCCGTTACAGTCTTACCTACAGCAAATACATCTGTATATGCATCCCATGGATTAGACTCCACTTGTTTATGGCCTAGACTCAAACGACGATTATCTGCATCGATATCAAGAACTACTACCTCTAGCTTGGCGCCAATGGTCGTGAACTCTGAAGGATGCTTGATTTTCTTCGTCCAGCTCAAATCAGAAATGTGGATCAAACCATCAATTCCTTCTTCCAGCTCTAAGAAGATACCGAAGTTCGTGAAGTTACGTACAGTACCCTCGTGCTTCGAACCTTGCGGGTACTTAGTAGTTATATCCGTCCACGGGTCTGTAGTCAATTGCTTGATACCCAAACTCATCTTACGGTCTTCACGGTCTAATGTGAGTACTTCTGTTTCTACTTCGTCACCAACTTTCATAAAGTCACCTGCACTGCGTAAGTGGGCTGACCAGCTCATTTCACTAACGTGAATCAAACCTTCAACACCTGGCAGAATCTCAACAAATGCACCATAATCTGCCAATACAACTACTTTACCTTTCACTTTGTCACCAACGCTTAGGTTTTCGTCTAGGGCATCCCATGGGTGCTTCTCAAGTTGCTTGAGACCTAATTGGATACGTGTTTTACCTTCATCGAAATCAAGGATTACCACATTGATCTTTTGATCCAATTCTACTACTTCAGACGGGTGATTGATGCGGCTCCAGCTCAAATCAGTGATGTGAACTAAACCGTCTACACCGCCTAAGTCGATGAATACACCGTACGAAGTAATGTTCTTAACGGTACCTTCAAGAACTTGTCCTTTCTCCAATTTACCGATGATCTCTTTTTTCTGCTCTTCAAGATCTGCTTCGATAAGTGCTTTGTGAGAAACAACAACATTTTTGAATTCGTGGTTAATTTTAACCACTTTGAATTCCATCGTTTTATCAACGTACTGGTCGTAATCGCGGATTGGCTTAACGTCAATTTGCGATCCTGGCAAGAATGCCTCTAGTCCGAATACATCTACGATCATACCACCTTTCGTACGTGCCTTAACGTAACCTTTAACGATTTCATCGTTATCATGCGCTTCGTTAACACGATCCCAAGCTTTGATCGAACGTGCTTTTCTGTGTGATAATACCAACTGACCGTTTTTGTCTTCCTGACGATCAACCAATACTTCTACTGTATCGCCAACTGCTAATTCTGGGTTGTAACGGAACTCATTCAAGCTCACTACACCTTCACTCTTAGAGTTGATGTCGATAATTACTTCACGGTCAGTCTTTACGGTAACTTTACCTTCAACGACCTGATGTTCAACGGAAGACCCTAATGTTTCTGCATATAGATCAACCAACGCTTGACGTTCGCCGCTATCTGCTTCTGTACCACCTTCTACATCTGCCCAACTAAATGCAGGAGCTTCAGGAACTACTTCCTCAGCAACTTCTTCAGTTACGGCTGCTGCAGGAGCTTCAGGAACTACTTCATCAGCAACTTCTTCTGTTGTTTCTGCAACAGGTGTTTCTACTACGGTTTCTTCTGTTTGTGGAGCCTCCTGAGCTGGAGTCTCTTGTTGTACCTCTTCTGCAGGTACTTGATTCTCTTCTGACATGAGAGATTTACTTGTATCTCAGAGTTTTGCACACACTTCCCATTAACTCTAAGAGTGGTTGTAGTTTTTAGTATTCCTCCTCGGCCGTGTGCTTCATGTCCGAAAAGGGGTGCAAATATAATAACTTATAACACACAAAACCACTGTGAATCAAACAAAAAGGCCTCGAAAAACAATTTTTCCGAGGCCTCTATTTTTTCAGTTCAATGGAATTACTTCAATTTTTCTTTTAGTAAGTCCGTTGTAGTTGATCCTGGGCGTTCGATAGGCATTCCCATTGCTCGGTCCCAAATCAAATTTGACAACGTTCCTAGCGAACGTGCCACACCAAACAAGACGGTGTAGAATTCATATTCTACCAAACCGTAATGAGTGAGCAATTGACCGCTGTGCGCATCCACATTTGGCCAAGGATTCTTGACTTTACCAGTCGCACTTAAAATATCCGGCACCACCTCATAGATCATGCTGACAATTTTAAACAATTCCGAATTTGGCATTTTCGCTTGTGCAAATTCACGCTGCGCAGTGTAACGTGGATCGGTTTTGCGTAATACCGCATGTCCAAAACCTGGAATGACTTTACCATCCGCCAGCGTTTTTTTACAATAGCTAGCAATCTGCTCTTTGGTCGGTAAACCACCGCCTAATTCCTGACGCATGTTGTTTATCCAACGAATAACCTCTTGATTAGCGAGGCCGTGCAAAGGACCTGCTAGTCCATTCATACCGGCAGCAAAACTCAAATACGCATCACTTAATGCCGACCCGACCAAATGTACTGTATGTGCACTCACGTTTCCTCCTTCGTGGTCGGCGTGAATCGTCATGTACAAACGCATCAATTCTTTGAACTCATCATTATCAAAGCCCAACATGTGTGCGAAGTTACCTGACCAGTCTAAGCTCGGATCTGGTTCAATATGCTGATCATTATGGTACATACGACGGTAGATGTATGCAGCAACACGTGGTAAACGAGCAATAAGATTCATTGAATCTTCGTAAGTCGCATCCCAGTATTCACTTTTATGTACACCGCGACTGTATGCCTTCGCAAATTCGCTCTCCGTGCGCATTGCCATAATTGCTACAGTAAACTGTGTCATTGGGTGGGTGCGGGTTGGTAGAGCGTCAATCGCTTTGAATACATGGACCGGAACGTTATTACGACGTACCCAGTTGTTACTCAAGCGGCGTGCTTCTGCTTCAGTAGGAACTTCATTCATTAACATCAAATGAAACAATCCTTCCGGCAAAGGCTGCTCGCCACCAGGATACTTAGGAAGTTTCTCCTGAAGTTCAGGAATGCTGTAGCCACGGAAGCGTATACCTTCGTCAGGATCCAATTTCGAAGTCTCGCAAATGAGCGCAGGCATACCGCGCATACCGCCGTAGAGCTGACTTACCTTTATCTCGCCGATAGTCTTATCACCATTGGCTTTTAGAAAAGCCTTGGTATCGGCTACAATGTCCGGAAAGATGTCTCTGAACTGTTCTTTAATTTTTTCCATGATAGATAGGTTTTCCTGAATTATTAGCTGATAAATCTGAAGTTTTTACCTGGGAAAACTGCGTTTTCTCCTAGCTCCTCCTCGATTCTCAATAGTTGATTGTATTTCGCCATACGGTCTGAACGAGATGCAGAACCCGTTTTAATCTGACCAGTATTCAAAGCTACGGCTAAGTCTGCGATTGTTGAATCTTCTGTCTCACCCGATCTGTGCGACATCACTGCGGTCATCATATGACGGTTTGCAAGCGTTACAGTATTGATGGTCTCTGTAAGTGTACCGATTTGGTTTACTTTAATCAAAACCGAATTCGCACTCCCTTCTTCAACACCTCGTGCAACGCGCTTCTCGTTAGTTACAAATAAATCGTCACCTACCAATTGGACCTTATCTCCAATCTTCGCATGAAGTTTAGCCCATCCGGCCCAATCGTCTTCATGAAGGCCGTCCTCGATTGACGCAATTGGATATTTTTCAATCCAGTTTGCCCAGTAATCGACCATCTCATCAGAAGTAAGTTCACGACCGTCACTCTTGTGGAATACGTAGGTGCCTTTTTCTTCATTATAAAATTCAGAAGCCGCAGCATCCATTGCAATCCAGATATCTTGACCTGGCTTGTAACCTGCTTTCTCAATGCTTTCTAAAATAATTTCTAGTGCCTCTTCGTTTGAGCCAATTGATGGCGCAAAACCACCTTCATCACCTACGTTCGTCGAGTAACCTTTACTCTTTAGTACTTTCTTCAAATTATGGAATACCTCAGTACCCATACGCAATGCTTGACTGAATGATTCAGCACCAAAAGGCATTACCATGAACTCTTGAAAGTCGATTGAATTGTCCGCGTGTGAACCACCGTTTAAGATGTTCATCATAGGAACGGGCAACGTTCTCGCGTTAACGCCACCTATGTAGCGGTACAAGGATTGACCCGTACTTTCTGCTGCTGCCTTTGCAACTGCCAAAGAAACAGCTAAGATTGCATTTGCTCCTAGCTTTCCTTTATTCTCAGTTCCGTCTAAATCAATCATTATTTGATCAATCTCCGCTTGCTCGGTAACGATCTCCCCTTCCAATTCTGGTGCGATGATATCATTTACATTTTGAACGGCTTGTAATACACCTTTACCCATGTATACGCTAGCATCCTCATCGCGCAATTCTACTGCTTCGTGAATCCCCGTAGATGCACCCGACGGCACCGCAGCTCTTCCCATTGCACCGGTAGAGGTGATTACATCAACTTCAACTGTTGGATTACCACGTGAATCCAGAATTTGTCTTGCATGAATATGCGTAATAACAGACATATTGTTTCTTTTTAGAGTGTTAGTTCTTGTTCCTTGCGGACTAGTGGTTCTTTATACGTTCTATGAATTCGTCAAATAAGTATCTACTGTCATGTGGACCTGGGCTCGCCTCAGGGTGGAATTGCACAGAGAAACAATTCGCATCCGTGCGCTTAATTCCTGCAACGGTTTGATCATTCAAGTGAATGTGCGTCAAAGCGACGTTCTCGGCTTTTTCAACATCCTCCATGTTTACAACGAAGCCATGATTCTGCGATGTGATTTCACCTTTACCGGTCTCAATGTTCTTCACCGGGTGATTTATTCCACGGTGTCCATTGTGCATTTTAAAAGTTGATAATCCACTCGCTAATGCTATCATCTGATGTCCCAAACAAATTCCAAACACAGGTAGTCCTGAGCCGATTCCCTTAGCAACTTCTGCTACAACTTCCGGAGAAGCCGCAGGATCACCAGGACCGTTCGAATAGAACAAACCATTAGGACTCCATTCCAGCATTTCTTCAGTGCTCGTGTTCCAAGGGAAAACCTTTACGCGCGCACCTCGTTCGGTCATGCAACGAATGATATTTTCTTTAATACCTAAATCTAAGGCAGCAATTCGAACATCGGAATCCTCGGGGCCTACCTCATAAGCCTCTGTACAACTGACGGTTGGTGCTAAAGCCAAACCCTCCATGGAAGGGCACTTCGTTAACTCTTGTTTCAAGGCTTGGACATCATGAATCTCTGTGGAAATGACAGCATTCATTGCCCCAGAATCACGAATGTGACGAACAAGCGCACGAGTGTCAATATCTCTTATCGCGACTTTACCTTCTTTTTCGAAGTAACCATACAAGCTGTCTGTCTTACCGGTTCTAGATGCAACCTCACTGAAATTTTTGGTCACTAATCCCGCAATCTGAATATGCTTACTCTCGACTTCTGTATTCTTCACACCGTAATTCCCAATGTGAGAAGTAGCCATTACCATGAGCTGACCGAAGTAAGAAGGATCTGTGAAGATCTCTTGATACCCTGTCATACCAGTATTAAAACATATTTCTCCGTAAGCAGTACCATCCAAACCAGTGGAAGTACCGTAAAACACTGCACCATCTTCCAGTAGTAAAACAGCTTTTTTGTTTGATTCTTTCATGAGTCGCTATCTTCAAAAAAAAGGGGAAACCAGGCGTGCACCTAATTTCCCCTCGAAATTACTTAACAATGACCGATTTGGTGCATTAATTCTTTGTTATTCAGCAGATTCTTCTTTTGATTCTTCTACTGCTGCAGGTGCTTCAGCTACTGGTGCCGCTTCCTCAACTACAGGCGCAGTTTCAGTTTTCGCACGACGGCTACGACGAGTAGTCTTCTTCTTCTCGTCTTTCCCGTACATGTCATTGAAGTCTACTAATTCAATCATACACATCTCTGCATTATCACCTTGGCGGTTTCCTGTTTTGATGATACGAGTATATCCACCTGGACGATCACCGACCTTAGGACCCACTACATTGAATAATTCAGTTACCACTTCTTTCTGACGCAATACTGCAAAAGCAATACGACGATTGTGCGTAGTATTCTCTTTTGAACGAGTTACTAAAGGCTCAATTACCTTGCGCAAAGCTTTTGCTTTTTGCACTGTTGTCATTACACGTTTGTGCTCAATTAATGAACCCGCCATGTTACTTAACATCGCTTTTCTGTGCGCAGTTTTTCTACCGAGGTGGTTAAATTTCTTACCGTGTCTCATGCTTATTCTTTATCGAGCTTATATTTTGAGATATCCATCCCGAAGCTCAAGTTTTTACTTTCAACTAACTCCTCTAGTTCAGTAAGAGACTTCTTACCGAAGTTGCGGAATTTCATTAAATCAGATTTAGAGAATGTCACTAAATCACCCAATGTATCTACCTCTGCTGCCTTCAAACAGTTCAAAGCACGGACACTCAAGTCCATATCATGAAGTTTTGTTTTTAGCAACTGACGCATGTGCAATGCTTCTTCATCGTAGCTCTCAGTCTCTGAAGACTCTTCATCTTCTAAACTGATGCGTTCATCACTGAACAACATGAAGTGGTGAATTAGAATTTTCGCCGCTTCTGTCAGTGCATCTTTTGGATGAATTGAACCGTCTGTATCGATCTCAAAAACCAATTTTTCGTAATCGGTCTTTTGCTCAACACGGTAGTTTTCCACTGAATACTTAACGTTCTTGATCGGTGTGTAAATGCTGTCTAAAGCAATTGTTCCTATTGGAGCATCTGCTTTCTTGTTCATTTCAGCTCCAACATATCCGCGCCCTTTCTCAATTACCATTTCCATAGTCAAGCTAACGCTTGGATCCATGTTACAGATAACGTGATCTGGGTTTAATACTTGGAAAGCACTGATATGCGATGCGAAATCGCCAGCAACTAACTGTTCTTTACCGCTGATTGTGAACTTCACTGTTTCAGTATCCTGAGCTTCTATCTGTTGCTTGAAACGTACTTGTTTCAAATTGAGAACGATCTCAGTGACATCTTCAACAACACCTTGAATGGTTGTGAACTCGTGGTCAACACCTTCAATTCTCAATGAAGTCAAGGCAAAACCTTCAAGACCGGAAAGTAAAACTCTGCGCAGTGCATTACCGACGGTAAGACCGTAACCAGGCTCCAAAGGTCTAAACTCGAACTGACCACTGAAGTCAGTGGAAGCGTTCATTATTACTTTTTCGGGCTTCTGGAAATTAAGGATAGCCATATAAGAGAGTATAAGGTGATTATTATTTAGAGTACAATTCGACGATGAGCTGCTCCTTGATATTCTCAGGGATAGCATCGCGTGAAGGTACACTTAAGAAGGTACCTTCCATTTTACTTTCATTCCATTCCAACCATGGGTACTCAGTTCCACGGCTAGCTAATGCTTCAGCAATTACCACCAAAGACTTAGACTTCTCACGAACTCCAATCACATCGCCTGGAGTGACATTCATTGATGGAATGTTAACGATCTGACCGTTCACTGTAATGTGACGGTGACCTACGAGCTGACGGGCGCCATCGCGAGTTTTACCTAATCCTAAACGGAATACAACGTTGTCTAAGCGACCCTCACATAGTTGAAGCAATACATCACCTGTTTTGCCTTTACTACGTGACGCTTTGTTAAACATACGAGCAAACTGACGCTCTAATATACCGTAGGTGTATTTCGCTTTTTGCTTTTCTTGCAACTGTACTGAATATTCGCTTTTCTTACCGCGACGACGGGTATTCCCGTGCTGACCTGGAGGGTACTTACGCTTTTCGAAAGAGCTATCTGGGCCAAAGATTGGCTCACCCATACGGCGAGCGATCTTTGTTTTTGGTCCTCTATATCTTGCCATAATACTGTTCTTCTCTAATTATTAAACGCGACGTTTCTTGGGTGCACGACAACCGTTGTGAGGAGTTGGAGTGATATCGATGATTTCGATAACCTCTATTCCTAAGTTGTGGAGCGAACGAATCGCACTCTCACGTCCATTACCTGGACCTTTAACGTAAGCCTTTACTTTCTTAAGTCCTGCTTCCAATGCTACACGACCACAATCTTCTGCTGCCATCTGAGCAGCGTAAGGAGTGTTCTTTTTTGAACCACGGAAGCCCATCTTACCGGCAGACGACCAAGAGATTACTTGCCCTTGATTGTTCGTCAACGAGATAATGATGTTGTTAAAAGAAGATCCTATGTGCGCTTCACCGACAGCGTCGATACGCACTTTACGCTTCTTAGTCTGTTTAGTCTGTTTCTTAGCCATAACTAACTATTATTTAGTCGCTTTCTTCTTGTTAGCAACCGTTTTTCTCTTACCCTTTCTAGTACGCGAATTGTTCTTCGTACGCTGTCCACGTAGTGGAAGTCCCAAACGGTGACGGATACCACGGTTACAACCGATGTCCATCATACGCTTGATGTTCAACTGAACCTCTGAACGCAATTCACCTTCTACTCTGTACTCGTCAGAAATTACGCCACGAATAGCTGTTAACTGCTCGTCCGTCCAATCCTGAACTTTTACATCTTCACTTACACCTGCCTTGTCCAAAATCTCTTGAGAGCGGCTTAAGCCAACTCCGTAGATATAAGTCAGGCCAATAACACCACGTTTGGTTCTGGGTAAGTCTACACCTGCAATCCTTGCCATAGTCTTTTTCTTCTATTATTGGTTAACCCTGACGTTGCTTGAACTTGGGGTTCTTCTTGTTAATTACATATAAGCGTCCTTTACGGCGAACAATCTTGCAGTCCACGCTACGCTTTTTTACTGATGCTCTTACTTTCATTTCTCTAGTATCTGTACGTTATACGAGCCTTTGACAAATCGTATGGGCTCATTTCTAGTTTTACTTTATCCCCCGGTAGTAGTTTGATGTAGTGCATTCTCATTTTACCTGAAATATGCGCTGTCACAACGTGACCATTCTCCAACTCCACACGAAACATTGCATTTGACAATGCTTCTGTTACCGTTCCGTCTTGCTCTATTGCGCTTTGCTTCGCCATATTAACTAAACGTGCTTTGTGTGTTTCTACCTCTCAACTTTCCAGTCTTCATTAAACCATCGTAATGTCTATTTAACAAATAGCTTTCGATCTGCTGTAATGTATCTAGAATAACACCAACTGTAATAAGCAATGAAGTACCTCCATAGAAGTAGGCCCATTGCGTATTCAAGCCTACAGTCATTGCAACTGCTGGTAAGATTGCAACTAAAGCGAGCAATAACGAACCTGGGAACGTTATTCTACTTAAGACAGTATCTAAAAATTCAGCAGTTGGCGCACCCGGCTTAATCCCTGGAACAAATCCTCCATTACGCTTCAAATCATCTGCGATAGAATTTGTATTTACTTGAATCGCGGTATAGAAATAGGTGAAGACGATGATCAATACAGCGAAAGCTACATTGTACCACAAGCCTTGAATATTTCCAAATACCGTAATTAACCAGCTTACACTATCACCTTCAGCTCCGCTGTACTGTAGCACAGTGATTGGGATAAACATGATTGCTTGCGCAAAAATAATTGGCATCACACCTGCAGCGTTCACCTTTAAAGGCAAGTACTGACGTGCAGATGGCGTTGTTGCCGCACGACCACCAGCAGCTTGCTTAGCATACTGAACTGGAATCTGACGAACGGCTTGTGTCAAAGCGATGGCAAACATCGTTATGACAAAAAGCGCAAAAAGTTCAATTATAAACGCTACCCATCCAGCACCTTGACCTACTTGGCTCAACATTTCTTGAAGAAATGCCTGTGGTAAAGTAGCAATGATACCTACCATAATGAGAAGCGAAATACCATTACCGATTCCTTTATCAGTAATACGTTCTCCTAACCACATCGCGAAAATGGTACCCGTTGTTAAGGTAACCCATGCAAGGAACCAGAATGTACCCGGATCTAAAGTTAAAGAGACTCCTTGAGCACTAAGGTTAGCCAAATAAGACGGAGCCTGAACACCAGCAATAAGGATCGTTAAATAACGAGTTATTTGATTCAACTTACGGCGACCACTCTCCCCATCTTTTTGCATCTTCTGAACAGCAGGAACTGCCATACCCATTAACTGAATGATAATGGACGCAGAGATGTACGGCATAATTCCTAAGGCCATAACTGAAGCGCGTGAGAACGCACCACCAGTAAACGCATTTAATACACCCAACAATCCTTCAGAGGTTTGCGCTTGTAACTGCGTTAAACTTTCAGGATCAACACCAGGAAGAAGAACCGTAGAACCAATTCTATATATCAATAGTAATACTAGAGTTGTAAGGATTTTATCCTTCAGCTCTGAGATTGCCCAGATATTTTTTATGGTTTCTATAAAACGTTTCATCTAATTACAAAGTAGTTGCTGTACCACCGTTTGCTTCAATAGCAGCGATCGCAGATTTACTAAATGCATGAGCTGTAATGTCCAATTTCATGGTCGTTTCACCACGACCTAGAACTTTTACTAACTCTTTCTTACCAACAAGACCGTTGTTCACTAAATCAGCAACAGTGATGGTAGTTTTAAGTTTTTTTGCTTCAACAAGAGCCTGGAGCGTATCCAAATTCAATCCCTTGTATTCTACACGGTTTGGATTCGTGAATCCGAACTTAGGTACACGACGTTGAAGTGGCATTTGACCACCTTCGAAACCGATCTTGCGGCTGTAACCTGAACGCGATTGCGCACCCTTGTGTCCGCGCGTAGAGGTACCTCCGTGTCCGGAGCCTTCACCTCGACCTACTCGCTTACGGCTGTGGGTTGCACCCTCCGCAGGTTTGAGATTTGATAAATCCATTATTATCTATTTAATTAAAGTTCTACTACTTCAACAAGGTGACTCACCTTGCGCACCATACCTAGAACTTGTGCTGTCGCTTCAACTTCTACTGATGCATTCATTTTACGCAAGCCTAAAGCATCCATAGTTGCTTTCTGGCGAGCAGTACGTCCTATGACGCTGCGTTTTTGGGTAATCTTAATTTTTGCCATTTCCTCTGGGGAATTATCCGTTAAAAACTTTGTCCACAGAGATACCACGAGTTCTCGCGATCTCTTTCACATCACGCAATTTCAATAAAGCATCAAATGTTGCTTTCACTACGTTTTGTGGATTAGAAGATCCTTTACTCTTAGCAAGTACATCATGAACACCAACACTCTCTAGTACAGCACGCATCGCACCACCAGCAATAACTCCTGTACCGCTTGAAGCAGGGCGCAAGAATACGCGTGAACCCGCGAATTTGCCATTCTCTTCGTGTGGGATAGTCCCTTTTACTAAAGGTATACGGAATAAGTTCTTCTTAGCATCTTCAACAGCTTTTGCTATAGACTCACTTACTTCTTTAGACTTACCACTTCCAAAGCCGGCAGTACCGTTTTCATCACCAACAACTACGATGGCAGAAAAGCTGAATGTACGACCCCCTTTGTTAACTTTAGTTACACGGTTTACCGCTACCAAGCGGTCTACCAATTCAATACCCGTAGGCTTTACTTTACGTGCGTTATGCATTGTATTCGCCATTTTAGAATTTCAAGCCGCCTTTACGAGCGCCTTCTGCCAATTGTTTAACACGACCATGGTAGAGGTAACCACCGCGATCGAAACAAACTTCAGTTATACCATTATCCATTGCAAGTTTAGCTATGCCTTCACCTACCTGGAAACTTTTGTCACTTTTAGTACCTGTCGCACCTTCCAACTCTTTGTTACGAGAAGAGAAAGACATTAGGGTCACTTGATTTACATCGTCTATTAATTGCGCGTAAATTTCTTTATTACTTCTAAAGACCGACAGACGAGGCTTTTGAGCTGTACCTGTAACGACTTTACGAATTCTTCTGCGGATGCGAAGTCTTCTTTCTGATTTAGTTAATGCCATTTCTATCTATTATTTAGCTGCAGACTTACCTGCTTTTCTGCGGATTTGCTCACCCACAAATTTGACACCTTTTCCTTTGTAAGGCTCTGGTTTGCGTAACGAGCGAATCTTCGCCGTAACAGCACCAACCAATTGCTTGTCGTGAGACGTCAATTTGATTATTGGATTCTTACCTTTTTCCATAGTCGTCTCAACCTTTACATCTGAAGGTACGTTGATAAGGAAATTGTGAGAATAGCCTAAAGACAAATCTAAGAGTTGTCCTTGGTTAGACGCTCGGTAACCTACACCCACTAACTCGAGTGAATGCGTCCAACCGGTACTAACTCCGAGAACCATATTATTGATAAGCGCACGGTATAGACCGTGTTTTGCTTTGTGCTCCTTCGTTTCTGACGGACGCTGTACAGTGATGATGTTATCATCTACTGATGCAGTGATTCCACTGCTCAACTCCTGAGTGAGTTCACCCAACTTACCTTTTACAGTGACAACGTTTCCATTGATTGAAACGTCAACTCCTGTAGGCACGGCGATTGGGGCTTGACCTATTCTTGACATAATATTAAATATTAACTAACAGTACACAAAACCTCGCCGCCGATGTTCTCTTTGCGAGCTTGCTTGTCAGTCATTAAACCTTTAGATGTACTAACCACGGCAATACCTAGTCCGTTCTTAACACGTGGAAGCGTTTCACTGCCCGTATACTGGCGAAGACCTGGCTTTGAAATTCGCTTAATCTCACGAATCGCAGGGATCTTAGTTAATCTATCGTATTTCAAAGCAACCTTCAAAACATTTTGAGGTGCTACTTCTTCTACCTTAAAGTCATGGATATAACCTTGATCTTTTAAAATCGTAGCAATAGCAACTTTAGTTTTGCTCGAAGGGATTTCAACTACGCGCATTCCAGCCGTTTGGCCGTTACGAATTCGTGTTAGGAAATCTGCAATTGGATCTGTATTCATAATTCTGTTTAATCTAAAATTACCAGCTAGCTTTCTTCACACCTGGGATCAAACCCTGGTTAGCCATTTCACGGAATGTGACACGCGAAAGTCCGAATTGACGCATATAACCACGTGGACGACCTGTCAGTTTACAACGGTTTCTACCGCGAACCGGAGAAGCATTCTTAGGAAGCTTCTGTAATCCTTCGTAATCACCTGCAGCTTTCAATGCCTCACGCTTTGCAGCGTATTTGGCAGCTAGTTTTGCACGTTTGACCTCACGGGCCTTCATTGATTCTTTAGCCATTGCTCAATTATTTTGTGAATGGAATTCCAAATGCAGTTAACAAAGCCTTTGCTTCTTTATCGGTAGAAGCAGAGGTTACAAAAGTGATATCCATACCTGATATGCGGTTTACCTTGTCAATATCAATTTCAGGGAAAATGATTTGCTCTGTAATACCGAAAGTGTAGTTACCACGTCCATCAAAGCCTGATGCCTTAATACCGCGGAAATCACGGATGCGCGGCAATGAAGCACTAATTAGGCGATCTAGAAATTCATACATGCGCTCACCTCTCAACGTAACACGAGCACCAATCGGCATTCCTTTACGTAATTTGAAGTTACTCACATCCTTCTTAGATTTCGTAGGAACCGCTTTCTGACCCGTTATAGTGGTCATTTCAACGATTGCTTGATCTACTAGTTTCTTGTCTGCTACAGCTGCACCAATACCTTGGCTTACTACGATCTTCTCTAGTTTAGGAACCATCATTACATTGCTGTAGTTGAATTCCTCTACCAATTTAGCGCTGATCTCTTCGCTGTACTTAGTTTTAAGTCTAGGTGTCATATTCATTATGATAATACCTCACCGGATTTTTTAGCGTAACGTACTAGGTTACCGTTTTCATCCAATTTTCTTCCAACACGTGTTACTTCATTTGTAGACGGATCTACGAGAGCTACGTTTGAAATGTGAATTGGAGCTTCCATTTCGACAATTCCACCTTGTGGATTCGACGCGCTTGGCTTCTGGTGCTTCTTTATCATGTTAAGCCCTTCCACAACTACGCGGTTCATTTTAGGGATCACTCGTACGATACGGCCTTCCTTGCCTTTGCTTTCGCCTGCAAGAACCTTCACTTGATCTCCCTTTTTTACTTTAAACTTTGCCATCTTAATCTATGTCGTTAAGATTATAGTACCTCTGGTGCAAGAGAAACGATCTTCATGTATTGCTTGTCACGTAACTCACGAGCTACAGGACCAAAAACACGAGTTCCTTTCATTCCACCACCGGCATCTAATAATACACATGCATTGTCATCAAAACGGATGTAAGATCCATCTGGACGACGCACTTCTTTCTTTACGCGCACAACTACTGCAGTTGATACTTGACCCTTCTTAACTGTTCCCGCTGGCGTCGCAGCTTTAACAGTAACAACAATCTTATCACCTACGCTTGCATAGCGTCTTTTCGTTCCGCCTAACACACGAATTACCAAAACTTCTTTGGCTCCTGTGTTATCAGCTACTCTTAATCTTGATTCTGTCTGTACCATGATTATTTAGCTCTTTCAATAACTTCAACCACTCTCCAATTTTTAGTCTTGGACAATGGACGAGTTTCCATAATTCTTACAGTATCACCCATGTTGCAGTCGTTGGTTTCGTCGTGAGCATGAAATTTGCTCGTAAACTTTACAAACTTCCCATACATAGGGTGCTTTACTTTGCGCTCAACTTTAACGACAACAGACTTATCCATCTTGTTGCTCGCTACTACGCCGACACGCTCTTTACGCAAGTTTCTTGTGTTTTCCATGATACTCTTATTCTTCAGTTGAGCGAGTACTCAATTCAGTGCTCAAACGAGCAATATTTTTTCTAGCAACCTTAATTTGCATAGGGTTTTCTAATGGGCTTAAGCTGTGTGTCAACTTCATGCTCATGTAGTTGGCCTTCTCCTCAGCCAAACGCTCTGCCAATTCAGCAGTAGCCAATTCTTTTATCTCTGTGTACTTCATGACTCTTACTCTTGCAAATCTCTACGTACTACGAACTTAGTGCGAACCGGCAGCTTCTGTGCAGCAAGACGTAAAGCCTCCTGAGCGATATCGAAAGGAATCCCATCGATTTCGAACATGATACGTCCTGGTTTTACAACAGCAGCGTAATATTCAACACCACCTTTTCCCTTACCCATACGAACCTCTAAAGGCTTCTTTGTAATTGGTTTGTCCGGGAAAATACGGATCCACATCTGACCCTCACGCTTCATATAACGCGTGGCAGCGATACGAGCAGCTTCAATCTGACGTGCAGTGATCCATTTTGAATCTAAAGACTTTAAACCGTATGCGCCGTATACTAGTTGTGCACCGCGCTGCGAGTTGCCTTTCATTTTGCCTTTAAAGACTTTTCTGTGTTTTGTGCGTTTTGGCTGTAACATCTCTAAAAGTTATTTACGGTTATTACGCTTAGAACGACCACCACGACCACCAGGTTTAGTAGAGCCTAATTGATTACTTAAATCACGCTTGCCATAAACTTCACCCTTCATGATCCACACCTTAATACCTAAACGGCCGTAAGTTGTATGTGCTTCACTTAAATGGTAATCGATGTCTGCACGGAATGTACTTAGCGGTGTACGACCATCCTTATACATTTCTGAACGCGCCATTTCTGCTCCGTTCACACGACCTGAAATCAAAACTTTGATACCTTCAGCACCCATACGCATTGCTGCAGATATTGCCATTTTAATTGCGCGGCGGTGACTGACACGACCTTCAATCTGACGAGCAATAGAATCTGCTACAAGTTTAGCATCTAGTTCCGGACGCTTGATCTCGTATATATTGATCTGTACTTCCTTACCAGTAAGCTTTTTCAACTCTTCCTTGAGCTTATCAACTTCCTGACCACCCTTACCGATAATCACACCGGGACGAGCCGTCGTAATTGTAACAGTAACTAAACGCAACGTGCGCTCAATGATGATACGGCTGATACTTGCTTTCGCAAGACGAGCGTACATGTAATTTCTAATCTTGGCGTCCTCGGCGATTTTATCACCATAGTTACGACCTCCGTACCACTGACTATCCCAGCCACGGATGATTCCTAATCTATTGCCAATAGGGTTGGTTTTTTGTCCCATTCTTCCCTTTTTAAGATTCTTTACTACCAACGATTAATGTCACATGGTTGCTGCGCTTGCGAATGCGGTGCGCACGACCTTGTGGAGCAGCCTGAATACGCTTGAGCATACGACCACTGTCAACACTAATCTCTTTAACTATCAAACCAGCATCCTCTAGAGTCGATCCCTCGTTCTTTGCTTGCCAGTTCGCTAAAGCGCTCAACAACAATTTCTCTAAACGATTCGACGCCTCTTTAGGGCTGTACTTAAGGATGGCCAATGCCTTCTCAACCTCTACGCCACGAATTTGGTCTGCAACCAAACGCATTTTGCGAGGAGAAGTTGGGCAATCATTAAGCTTAGCAATTGCAATAGCTTTCTTCGCTGCCTTGAGCGCTTCAGCTGCATGTTTCTTTCTAGCTCCCATCTCTTATTACTTCTTATTTTTTCCGTGACCACGGAAGTTGCGGGTTGGAGAGAATTCACCTAGTTTGTGTCCTACCATGTTTTCCGTTACATAAACGGGAACGAATGTTTTACCGTTATGAACTCCAATAGTCTGACCTACAAAATCTGGTGAAATCATAGATGCACGTGACCAAGTTTTGATCACTGTGTTTTTACCGCTCTCCACATTAGCGAGTACTTTCTTCTCTAACTTGTAGTGGATGTAAGGTCCTTTTTTAAGCGAACGTGCCATATACTTTCAGATTATTTCTTTCTACGTTCGATGATATACTTATTCGTAGCCTTCTTAGGCGTACGAGTCTTGTAACCCTTCGCTGGAATACCATTGCGCGAACGTGGGTGACCACCAGAAGCGCGGCCTTCACCACCACCCATTGGGTGATCAACTGGATTCATCACAACACCACGAACTCGTGGGCGACGTCCCTGCCATCTGCTACGACCAGCTTTACCGCTGACCTGAAGCATGTGCTCAGAATTACTTACAGTACCGATTGTTGCCATACACGAAGTAAGAATCATACGAGTCTCACCTGAAGGCATCTTAATAATCGCGTATTTACCCTCACGAGCTAAAAGCTGCGCAAAAGTACCTGCAGAACGTGCAATGATTGCTCCCTGTCCAGGACGCATCTCAATGTTTGATATAATAGTACCTAGTGGGATTTCAGACAATAACAATGCATTACCCGCTTCAGGAGCACTGCCCTTACCGCTAACTAATTTATCGCCAACCTTGACTCCGTTTACTGCTACTGAGTAACGCTTCTCTCCATCCGCGTATACCAACAACATAAGATATGCTGAACGTAACGGATCGTATTCGATCGCTTTTACAGTTGCAGGGATACCAAACTTTTCGCGTTTGAAATCTACCGTACGTACTTTTTGCTTGTGTCCTCCACCTACGTAACGCATAGTCATGCGCCCGCTATTGTTTCGTCCACCACTCTTGGTCTTACCTTTAACAAGGCTCTTCTCAGGTTTCGCTGCCGTAACTTGCTCAAAGTCGTTGACTACGCGAAAACGCTGTCCAGGAGTAATTGGTTTTAATTTCTTTACACCCATTGTAATTAAATATTACCGTATAAATCGATGGTCTCTCCACCAGCTACCTTAACCATTGCCTTTTTATAGGCAGATTTACGACCTCTCACTAGACCAGCCTTAGTATACTTCGTCTGGAATTTTGCAGGAACAATAGCAGTGCGAACACTTTCTACACTAACGCCATAGAACTCTTCTACGGCTTTCTTTATCTCAACCTTATTAGCAGTTCGAACCACCTCAAAAGCATAGACGTTCTCGTCTTCGCTCTGAGCTGTTGCTTTTTCAGTAATGATTGGTTTAATCAAAATATTCATGGCTCTCTTAGCTTAAAATCGCTGTAATTTTCTCAACCGCACCTTCTGATAATACCACTTCTGAAGCGTTCATTATATCGTAAGTGCTTATTTCTGAGGAGTTTACAACTTTAACCCCTTGTAAATTGCGGGATGACAAATATAGGTTTTTATCGTAGTCACCAACGATGAATAACGATTTTTTCTTGTCTAAACCCAAAGCAGCCATCAAATTGATGAAGCTCGCAGTCTTTGGTACCTCAAAAGTGAAGTTTTCTACGACCTTCAAATTATCAGACTTCACTTTGATTGACAACGCAGATTTACGTGCCAATTGCTTCACCTTCTTGTTCAATTTGAAACCATAGTTACGAGGACGTGGACCGAATACAGTACCACCACCACGCTGAATTGGAGACTTTAACGAACCTGCACGTGCGCCACCAGTACCCTTTTGCTTGTGGTGTTTTTTCGTTGTACGATTTACCTCAGCACGTTCCTTAGATTTGTGCGTACCCTGACGAGCATTCGCCAAGAACTGCTTTACATCCAAATAAATGCTATGATCGTTAGGCTCAATACCAAAGATTTTCGCGTCTAACTTAACGCTCTTCTTGGTTTCCTTTCCGTTTATGTCTAATACCTTCAATTCCATTATTTCTCGATAATTACAGTTGAATTCTTAGCTCCTGGAACAGAACCCTTAACTACTAACAAATTCTTCTCAGCATCCACCTTCAGAACAACTAAGTTCTGAACCTTAGCACGCTTTCCACCCATACGGCCAGCCATGCGCATACCCTTGAATACTCTCGAAGGATCTGAACCCGCACCAATAGAACCTGGCGCACGAAGACGGTTGTGTTGACCGTGCGTTGCTTGACCAACACCGGCGAAGCCATGACGCTTCACAACACCTTGAAAACCTTTACCCTTAGAAGTACCGGCTACGTCTACGTAGTCGCCTTCTTCGAATAAGTCAGCCGTCAAGACTTGTCCTAGTTCCAATTCACCTTCGAAGTCAGTGAATTCAACAAATTTCTTTTTAACAGAGGTGCTTGCTTTCTGCACATGTCCTTGCAATGCTTTCGAGACGTTTTTCTCTTTCGCCTCTCCCCAACCCAGTTGGATAGCATTGTAACCATCGACATCTTCTGTTTTCACCTGAGTAACTACACATGGACCTACCTCTAGGACAGTACATGGCAAGTTCTTACCCTCAGGGCTGAAAATGCTGGTCATTCCGACTTTTTTACCAATTAATCCTGGCATCTCTTCTGGAATTTAAATTTAGTCTACTGTTAGACCTTGATTTCTACTTCAACACCACTCGGCAGCTCTAACTTCATCAATGCATCAATGGTCTTTGATGAAGATGAATAAATATCCAACAAGCGCTTGTAATTGCTAAGTTGGAACTGCTCGCGCGATTTCTTATTAACGTGCGGTGAGCGGAGCACAGTGTAAATACGCTTATTTGTAGGTAATGGGATTGGTCCATTAACAACTGCGCCTGTACTCTTCACGGTCTTTACAATCTTTTCAGCAGATTTATCTACTAAATTGTGATCGTAAGACTTAAGCTTGATGCGAATTTTTTGACTCATTATCGTCTATTATTAAGCTTTTGTTTCTTCAATTACTTTCTCAGAGATGTTGCTTGGCGTTTCAGCATAGTGCGAAAACTCCATTGTAGAAGCTGCACGACCTGAACTCAACGTACGCAACGTAGTCACGTAACCAAACATTTCTGACAACGGTACATTTGCCTTGATGACTTTAGCGTTGTTACGATCAGACATATCATTCACCTGACCACGACGACGGTTCAAATCACCAACGATATCACCCATGTACTCTTCCGGAGTAACAACCTCCATCTTCATGATAGGTTCCATGATCACTGGTGATGCTTTTTTAGCACTCTCCTTGAAACCAATTTTAGCCGCTAATTCGAATGACAATTGGTCAGAATCCACTGGGTGGAATGAACCATCTTTGAGGACAATTTTGTAGCTATCTACTTTAAAGCCTGCCAATGGACCATTTACCATAGCTGCTTTAAAACCGTTCTCAATCGATGGGATAAATTCTTTGGGAACATTACCACCCTTGATTTTATTCTCGAATTGTAGGCCTTCACCTTCAAAATCTTCGTCTACAGGTGAGATATCGAATACGATGTCCGCAAACTTACCGCGACCACCCGTTTGCTTTTTATATTGCTCACGGTGACTACACGATCCTGTTAACGCTTCTTTGTATTCTACTTGTGGTTCACCAACGTTTACCTCAACCTTGAATTCGCGGCGCATGCGATCAATCAAAATATCCAAGTGAAGCTCACCCATACCTGAGATAATTGTCTGTCCCGAAGCTTCGTCCGTTTGAACACGGAAGGTTGGGTCTTCTTCAGACAATTTTGCTAAAGCCGTACCCATCTTATCGACATCCGCTTTTGACTTCGGCTCCACTGCGATACCAATAACTGGCTCAGGGAAGGTCATCGATTCAAGTACAATAGGTGATTTTTCATCACATAATGTATCGCCAGTACGAATGTCCTTAAAACCAACACCCGCGCCAATATCACCAGCTGTGATTTGATCGATTGGTTGTTGCTTGTTTGAATGCATCTGGAAAATCCGAGAAATACGCTCTTTCTTTCCTGAACGCGTGTTCTTTACATAAGAACCCGCATCCAATGCACCTGAATACACACGGAAGAAACACAAACGTCCTACGAATGGATCCGTTGCAATTTTGAACGCAAGGGCTGAGAATGGTTCACTAACTGTTGGCTTACGGAAATCTGGATTACCCGTATCAGGATTAGTTCCTTCAATGGCCTCAACATCCATTGGAGATGGCAAGTAACGCATTACTGCGTCCAACATCGCCTGAACACCTTTGTTTTTAAATGCTGAACCACACATCATAGGAATGATGCTCATATCGATTGTAGCGGCGCGCAATGCAGCGATGATTTCGTCTTCCGTAATGCTGTCTTCGTCTTCGAAGAACTTTTCCATCAAAGTCTCGTCATATTCGGCAACAGCTTCGATTAACTCACCACGCTTTTCGTTGACGACATCGATTAATTCAGCCGGGATTTCGATCGTCTCGTAAGACATACCTTTATCCTCTTCATTCCAAACAATCGCCTCTTTGCTTATAAGATCAACTACTCCTTTAAAGTCCATCTCGTCTCCGATAGGAACCTGAAGCGCTACAGGATTACCGCCAAGCATTTCCTTTACTTGGTTACAAACCATGAAGAAGTCAGACCCTTGACGGTCCATTTTATTCACAAAACCAAGACGAGGAACGCGGTATTTATCCGCTTGACGCCAAACTGTTTCAGATTGTGGCTCTACACCATCAACCGCTGAGAAAAGAGCAACCACTCCGTCTAATACACGCAACGAGCGCTCCACTTCTACCGTAAAGTCAACGTGTCCCGGTGTATCGATAATGTTGATTGCATACTTCTGGTCACGGTAATTCCACTCACAGTGGGTTGCAGCAGAGGTGATGGTGATACCACGCTCCTGCTCTTGCTCCATCCAGTCCATTGTGGCTGCACCATCGTGCACTTCACCAATTTTGTGACTAACACCAGTGTAATATAAAATACGTTCAGTAGTTGTTGTTTTACCCGCATCAATGTGCGCTGCAATACCAATGTTTCTAGTGAACGTTAAATCTCTATTTCCTTTTGCCATGATATTGTGTCAATTAGAATCTAAAGTGTGAAAACGCTTTGTTTGCTTCGGCCATGCGGTGCACCTCTGTGCGCTTCTTAACGGCAGCACCCTCTTCTTTCGAAGCTGCTAGAATTTCCGCGGCCAATTTCTGTGCCATCGAACGTTCGTTGCGCTTGCGCGTTGCGAGGATCATCCACTTCATTCCTAAAGTGACTTTGCGATCTGGGCGAACCTGCATAGGTATCTGGAAGTTAGCACCACCAACGCGACGACTGCGCACTTCTACGTGTGGCATTACGTTATTTAGCGCTTCTTTCCATGTTTCTAAACCATTTCCTTCAGTCTTTTCTGAAACAATATCAATTGCATCATAAAAGATGTTGAAAGCGATAGACTTCTTTCCGTCTAACATCAAGTTGTTTACAAAACGTGTTACGAGCGTATCGTTAAACTTTGGATCCGGAAGTAACGGACGTTTTTTAGCTCTTGCTTTTCTCATGAGTTCTTAAAGTCTACAGTAGTTTATTTCTTCGGTCTCTTCGCACCATACTTCGAACGACGTTGCGTTCTTCCGCTTACACCCGCTGTATCAAGTGCTCCACGTACAATGTGGTAACGCACACCCGGGAGATCTTTTACACGACCACCGCGAACCAGTACAATACTGTGTTCTTGTAGGTTGTGACCTTCACCGCCGATGTAGGCGTTCACTTCGTTTCCATTACTAAGACGTACCCTGGCCACTTTACGCATTGCCGAATTTGGTTTTTTCGGCGTCGTTGTGTAGACACGAGTACATACACCCCTGCGTTGTGGGCAGGAATCCAGCGCAGCAGATTTACTCTTTTGTTTGATCTGTTTGCGACCTTTTCTTACAAGCTGTTGAATCGTTGGCATACGTACCTTTTGATTTCTAGTTTATTCCAATAATCAGTTACCCCATTTTTTGGGGACTGCAAATGTAGGGTAAATATTTCCACATCCAAACCGGGTGTGAATAAAATAATTGGCTCATTCTGAATTATTTGTGATTATTGACGAATAAAGGGCTGCAGCTCGGTTTAAAATGGTCCGATTTTAAAGGTTGTAAAGGCGTTAATAAGGTGTAACTTTGTGCATCTTGTCGAACGGTAAAGTTTCCCCTAATTGGCACATTTTCTCAAAGAACTAAATGACGCACAGCGAGTTGCTGTAGAAAAAATTGACGGCCCAGTCATGGTAATAGCCGGTGCTGGTTCGGGCAAAACTAGAGTGCTTACCTATCGAATCGCGTATTTATTGGACAAAGGGGTTGATGCTTTCAACATTCTTTCATTGACTTTCACAAATAAGGCGGCACGTGAGATGAAAGAGCGCATTGGCAAGATTGTAGGCGACAGTGAATCGAAGAATTTATGGATGGGTACATTCCACAGTGTTTTTGCGAAAATATTGAGAATTGAAGCTGAACGCCTAGGCTACCCAACCAATTTTACGATTTACGATGCCGACGATAGTAAAAAATTGATCAGTACCATCATTAAGGAAAAACAACTCGATAAAGACATTTATAAAGCGAGGAGCGTTTCTTCAAGAATTTCATCGCTCAAGAATAACCTATTAACCCCGAAGGCTTACTTTCAAAACGGTGAATTACAAGCCCAAGATAGCGCAGCTAAGATGCCTATGTTCGGTGAGATTTATCAGGCCTACACAGAGCGATGTTTTAGAGCAGGGGCTATGGACTTTGATGATCTTCTACTTAAAACCAACGAGCTGCTGTACAAATTCCCAGAGGTTTTAGCGAAGTATCAAAACAGGTTCAAATACATATTGGTGGACGAGTATCAGGATACGAATCACAGCCAATACCTGATCGTTAAGGCATTGGCAGCGAAATATGAAAACATTTGTATCGTTGGTGATGACGCACAATCCATCTACGCCTTTCGCGGGGCCAACATTCGGAACATCTTAAATTTTCAAAAGGATTACCCCAATACGCAGTTGTTTAAACTAGAGCAAAACTACCGCTCAACCAACACGATTGTACAAGCCGCAAACAGTATTATAGCTAAAAACAAGGAGCAGATCGAAAAAAAGGTCTGGACGCAAAATGGCAGCGGTGATAAAATTGTGGTTCACAAAAGTATTTCAGACTCCGATGAAGGTAATTATGTAGCAACCAACATCTGGCAAACGGCCATGAATGACGGCGCGATGCACGATGATTTCTGCATTTTATACAGGACGAATGCACAGAGTAGGAGTTTTGAAGATGCACTGAGAAAAAAGAACATACCTTATAAAATCTACGGAGGATTGAGCTTTTACCAGCGTAAAGAAATAAAGGATGTTCTGTCCTATTTGCGTCTTGTAATTAATCCTAAAGACGAGGAAGCTTTCAGGCGTGTCATCAATTATCCGACTCGTGGAATTGGCGCCACTACTTTAGCGAAGCTTGCCGTCGCCGCCGAACAGCAGCAATGGTCACTTTGGGAAACTTGTGAGAAGTTAAGCACCATAAGTAGCGGTATCGGAACAGCTGCTGTAAGGAAAATTGTGGATTTCACAACACTAATCAACAGCTTTGCAATTTTCGCAAAAGCCAATGACGCCTTCGATACAGTAGCACACGTTGCGAAGAGTGTAGGCCTGATTAAAGTCTTAGGCGAAGACAAGACACCGGAGGGAGTGACGCGCTACGAAAACGTCCAGGAATTACTTAATGGAATTAAAGATTTCAGTGAACAGCAAAAGGAATTGGCTGAAGGGGATCCCTCACTTTCAAACTTTTTATCTGATGTAGCGCTATTAACCGATCGCGATAATGAGGTAGACGATGGACAGCCGAAGGTAAGTATGATGACCATACATTTAGCCAAAGGATTAGAGTTCCCTTATGTTTACATGGTCGGATTAGAAGAAAACTTATTCCCAAGCATGATGAGTATGGGAAGTAGGAGTGAATTAGAAGAGGAGCGCCGTTTATTCTATGTAGCTTTGACCAGAGCTGAGAAACGTGCTCACATTACATATGCGCATACCAGATACCGTTGGGGGAAATTAATCGATTGCGAACCTTCACGATTTATAGACGAAATTGATGAGCAATATTTAGACATCCATATTCCGGAGTTTGCGCCCACTAGCTTTAGCTCACCTGCGCTGGACAGTGCCTTTGGAGGAAGTTTTGGAGGGAATCAAAAAGGACAAACGGTCTACAAGGGGAGCAATAAAAATTGGGGCTCCAAGAAACCAGAAGGAAAAACCGGTAGAAGTGCGCTAGGACCAGGCAGCGGGACAGCACCGGCGCAACCTACACTGCGTGGAAAACCGCTTAAAAAGGTAAGCGCTTCAGGAGGTAGTTTTGAGGCAAGTGGAGATAACCTCAAGCCGGAAGAACTCAAGGTTGGCATGCGTGTGGTACACGGCAGGTTTGGACTAGGCACAGTTAAGAATCTTGAAGGTGCGGGAGCCGACGCAAAAGCCATCATCACGTTTGATAATGCGGGTGAAAAAAGATTGTTGCTAAAATTTGCAAAGGTCCGGGCGGTATAACAAAAGAATTTACTTATTTGAAAGCATGGAATATAATACAGATCGTACAACATTAAAGATTCCTGAATACGGGCGCAACGTGCAACGTATGGTGGACTATTGCCTAACAATAGAAGACAGAGAGCACCGAAACAAAGTAGCACAGAGCATTATCGATGTTATAGGAAACCTCAATCCTGCAATTCGGGATGCACCAGATTACACACATAAATTGTGGGATCACCTGTTCATAATGTCGGATTTTCAATTGGACGTGGAAAGTCCTTACGACATTCCAACGGCTGAAAATTTCGTAGGTCTTCCTGATGAAGTTCCGTACCCTCAGAAATCGCGTAAATTCCGTCATTATGGTGGTGTTGTAAAGACTATGGTTAAGCACGCCATTAAAATGGAGGATGGTGAAGAAAAAGAGGCATTGACCTACGGCATCGCCTATGCGATGAAACGCAATTACCTGAAATTCAACAAGGACACTGTCGCTGACACGACGATTTTAGCAGATCTCAGTGAACTTTCTGAAGGGCAACTAAAAACAGAAGGTATTGATTTGCCACATGCTAAATCATTCAATATCTCTCCTTCTGAACGCAAAACAACAGTAGTGCGTAAAAAAGGAAACAACAATAACAAGAAGAAGAAAAGAAGATTCTAAAACTACATGGGGACATTTAAAATTACGGGTGGCAAGAAATTACAAGGTGCCATTACTCCGCAAGGAGCTAAAAACGAAACGTTACAAATTCTTTGCGCTGTACTTCTCACTCCTGAAGAGGTGAGAATCAGTAACATCCCCGATATTGTAGATGTCAATAAACTCATCGATCTTTTGGGTGATTTGGGGGTATCAGTCAAAAAGAATGGGCCAGGCGACTTTACATTCAAAGCAGAAAACATCAATCTGGACTACCTGACCTCAGAGACATTTAAGCAAAAAGGCGCGAGTTTACGTGGTTCCATAATGATCGTAGGACCACTTTTAGCACGTTTCGGAAAAGCCTTCATACCGAAGCCGGGTGGCGATAAAATTGGCCGCCGAAGACTTGATACGCACTTTCTGGGCTTTGAGAAATTGGGAGCTAAATTTGAATACGACGCTAAAGACACGTTCTACAGAGTCGACGCATCTCAACTGAAAGGAACTTACATGCTTCTTGATGAAGCATCGGTCACTGGAACAGCCAACGTAGTGATGGCCGCGGTGATGGCAAAGGGTAAGACTACTATTTACAATGCAGCATGTGAACCGTATTTACAGCAACTCTGTAAAATGCTTGTTCGCATGGGTGCTAAAATCGATGGTATCGGCTCGAATATGCTTCACATTGAAGGTGTTTTAGAGTTGGGCGGTACCACCCATCGAATTTTACCGGATATGATTGAAATAGGATCCTGGATTGGTATGGCGGCAATGACTGGATCTGAGATAACAATCAAAGATGTAAGTTATCCGGATTTAGGGATTATCCCGACAGTTTTCAGAAGATTAGGGATTCACACGGAATTACGCGGCGATGATTTATTCATACCAGCGCACGACCACTATGAGATAGAGAGTTTTATTGACGGATCTATTATGACGATTGCAGATGCGCCATGGCCAGGATTCACGCCCGATCTACTGAGTATTATTCTAGTTACTGCTTCTCAGGCGCGAGGCTCCGTTTTGATTCATCAAAAAATGTTTGAAAGTCGACTGTTCTTTACAGATAAGCTGATTGACATGGGTGCTCAAATCATTCTTTGTGACCCACACAGAGCAACAGTTATAGGGCTCGATAAACAGTCTCCTCTCCGTGCAACCACAATGACTTCGCCTGATATTCGCGCTGGGGTCAGTCTGCTTATTGCTGCCTTGAGTGCAGAGGGTACATCTACCATTCATAATATTAATCAAATCGATCGCGGCTACCAGAATATTGACGGCCGTCTGCAGGCTTTAGGTGCTGATATTGTTCGACTGTAAACGTTTCTCTCTATGAAAGTCATGAAATTTTTATTCTCTGGGGCTGTCCTCGTAGCATTAGGACTAATAATAACAGCTTCGCAAGCTAACTATGAAGTTGCGCGCCCAGTGGAATTAGCCGCCGATCAAATGGCAGCGGTTGGGATTGGTGATAAAGCCCCAGATATAGCCATGCGAGACCCGCAAGGCAATATCCGCAAACTCAGTGAACTTAAAGGTCAAGTCGTGTTACTAGATTTCTGGGCTTCTTGGTGCCGTCCATGCCGAATGGAAAACCCGAATGTGGTCCGTACATTCAATGCATATAAGGACGCGGCGTTTAAAAACGGAAATGGATTTACTGTGTTCTCCGTAAGTCTAGACCAGAACAAAGCTGCTTGGATAAACGGTATTAAAAAAGACGGCCTGGTATGGGAAAACCACGTTAGTGATCTTCAAGGTTGGAGAAATGCAGCGGCTGGTCTTTATGGTGTGAATAGTATTCCAGCCACATACCTGATCGACGGTGACGGTATTGTAATTAAACGAAATTTACGCGGCCAAGCGTTAGAAAATACGTTAGCTAAGCTTAAAAAATAATGGCCTAAGAGTCGTTTGGGCGCGGCGTTTCGCCGCGCCTTTTTTGTGCCCGAAATTTTGCCCTCGTGTTCCTTTCGCTGACACGTTGTCAGCGAAAGATAAATTGGCTAACATTTTGCTTAATAAGGAAGTAAGAGTAAAAAACCACCCCAAAGATGTCTGAAAAAGAACAACATAAAGAAGAAGAGCTGAATCAAGAAAGCCCAGAGCAGAAGAGCGAAGAAACGCAAGAAATTGACGCGGAAACAACTGAAAAACAAACGGTTGAAGCTGACCCTGTTGAAAAACTAAAAGACGAAGTTCAAGATCTAAAAGATCAAAATCTACGTCTATATGCTGAATTCGAGAATTTCAGAAAGCGTACAGCGAAAGAGCGCCTTCAAATGATGGACAGTGCCAACAAAGACACTTTAGCTGCATTGTTGCCAGTTTTGGACGATTTTGACAGGGCCTTAAAAAACACGGAGTCGACTCCCGAGAACGAAGCAGTTTTGGAAGGACTAAAGTTAATCCAACATAAATTGGGTGAGACGCTCAAAAACAAAGGCCTGATCGCAATGGAGAGCACTATAGGTAGAGCATTCGATGTTGAAGAAATGGAAGCCATTACACAAATCCCGGCGCCAAGTCCTGAACTTGCTGGAAAGGTAATTGACGAGGTGGAGAAAGGCTATAAAATTGGTGAGCAAGTATTGCGCTACGCAAAAGTAGTCGTAGGTAAAGAAGCATAAAATGGCGAAAAGAGATTATTACGATATACTAGGCACCTCAAAAGGTTCAAGTCAAGACGAAATCAAAAAAGCCTACCGTAAAGTGGCTTTGAAGTACCATCCAGATCGCAATCCTGACAATAAAGAAGCAGAAGATAAATTCAAAGAAGCGGCAGAAGCTTATGATGTGCTCGGCAACGAGGAAAAACGTCGCAAGTATGACCAGTTTGGACACCAAGCCTTTGGCGCAGGAGCTGGCGGCGGTGGTTTTGGAGGCAATATGAACGATATCTTCGATATGTTTGGCGACATCTTCGGAGGTGGCGGCGGCCAAGGCGGCGGCTTCGGTGGTTTTGGAGGTTTTGGTGGCGGCGGTCAACGACGACAAGCTAAAGGCTCTAACCTCCGGGTAAAAGTGAAATTAACTCTGGAAGAGATTGCGGAAGGAGTAGAAAAGAAAATGAAGATACGCCGAGCGAAAATCGCTGATGGCGTTACGTTTAAAACCTGTAGTACATGTAACGGCGCAGGTCAGGTTCAGCAAGTAACGAATACCATATTAGGCCAAATGCGCACCGCTGCTACTTGTTCTACCTGCAACGGAAGTGGAAAGGTCGTAGACCAAAAACCATCTGGTGTAGGAAGCGACGGTCTAGATCGTAAGGAAGAAGTTGTGAGTGTTAACATCCCTGCAGGCGTTCAAGACGGGATGCAGTTGCGTGTTGGCGGTAAAGGAAATGAGGCACTCGGCGGTATTGCCGGTGACTTAATTGTGTTAATTGAAGAAATTCAGCACGATCATCTGACAAGAGACGGGGAAAATTTGCATTACGAATTGAACTTGAGTTTTCCAGATGCTGCCTTGGGTACGCAAGTAGAAATCCCAACCGTCAACGGTACGGTGAAAATTGGAATCGATTCAGGTACCCAACCTGGTAAAATTCTTCGCCTGAAGAATAAAGGACTACCTAGTGTTCAAGGCTATGGTAAAGGAGATCAACTCATTCACGTGAATGTTTGGGTTCCGAAAACTCTAAATGGTGACGAAAAGAAAGCAGTTGAAAAGCTCAAAGGGAATGAGAATTTCGAGCCAAATCCAGGTAAATCGGATAAAGGCTTTTTTGACAGAGTCAAGGAGATGTTCTCTTAAATAGGTTTTGTACTTTACACTCCTACCAGTTTGGTGGGAGTTTTTTTTATCCTAGAATTAACAGCCATGATTACAGCTAAAAAGGTCTCTAAAGAGTACAGCGCAAAGATTGCGCTTGATGGAGTTGACCTTAGTATACCTAAAGGTAGCATCTATGGATTACTTGGTCCAAACGGAGCGGGTAAGACGTCTTTCATTCGAATAATGAACCAGATTACTGCACCGGATAAAGGTGAGGTGTACTTTGGATCGGAACTTCTGCAACCAAGAGATATAGCACGCATTGGATATCTACCGGAGGAACGCGGACTGTATAAAAAAATGAAAGTTGGCGAGCAGGTACTCTATTTAGCCCGCTTGAAAGGCCTCACTACAAACGAAGCAAAAGGTAAAGCTAAAGAATGGTTCGAACGCCTAGAAATGAGCGGTTGGTGGGATAAAAAAGTTGAGGATCTAAGCAAAGGAATGGCGCAAAAGGTCCAATTTGTAACTACCGTTTTACATGAACCTGAACTCCTCATCTTTGACGAGCCGTTTACCGGTTTCGATCCTATCAATACCAACCTTATTAAAGAGGAAATTCAACGCCTTAATGAAAATGGGGCGACGGTAATTTTTTCCACACACCGTATGGAGAGTGTGGAGGAAATCTGTAACCACATCGGTTTGATCGATAACGGAAAGGTCATGATCGAAGGTAACTTGCTGGACATCCGTAAACATTACAAAGACGGAACTTTTGCATTTACAACACGTACTGCCTTCAGCGACTGGGGACCACATGAAGTGCTTTCACAAAAAGAAGACCACATGGGTTACCGTACGGTATTGAAATCGACAGAATTCCCCAAGGAATTAGTCATCACTTTAAGCGAAAAAGAAGCATTGGTTGCCTTTGAAGAAGTACTGCCAACGGTTAGTGATATTTTCATCGAAATTATTAAAAACGGACCTAAACCTTGGAATCATGAGTAATCCCATTTTATTAATTATTCAACGTGAATTCCTTTCACGAGTCCGCAAAAAAACCTTCTTGCTCGTAACACTCATCGGTCCATTGGCATTTGCTGCACTTATGGTCGTCCCTGCTCTTTTTGCTTCAGCGTCTGAGGACACAAAACAAATTATTGTTCTTGACGAACCCTCGATCTTATTGCCCCATGAAGGAAAAGAACAATACGTACTTGAATATCTAGACCCCAGGGAAAACGATTTAGAATTGGCAAAAGAATTGCTACGCGATTCGCAATACGATGCCCTACTCTACATCCCTTCCGGAGAAAACTGGGACCCTGATTTCATCAAAAACAATATTTTACTTTTTGGCCAGGAAGATCCCTCTTTGGAAATGCAGGGATACCTCGATTACTTGCTGGAGGAGCAAATTAATAAAGCAAAACTTCTTAAAAACGGAGTAGATCCCGAGGTGGTTGCTCAGATTAAGACGAATGTTACAATCAAAAGCTTTACCCTCGGGGAAGAGGGAACGGATGAACAGAGTGCAGTGCCCATAAAAATGGCGCTGGGCTACATTACCGGATTACTCGTTTATATCTTCATATTTTTCTATTCAGTGCAAGTTATGCGGGGTGTAATGGAAGAAAAAAACAGTCGCATCGTGGAGGTTATCATTTCCAGCGTTCGCCCCTACCAACTCATGATGGGTAAGATATTAGGTGTTGGCCTGGTAGGCGTAGCCCAATTCATAATATGGATCGGACTTTCTGGCATCCTCTACACCGTCATCAGTACATATCTATTCCCTGAACTCTTCGCAGCACAGTCAGCCGCAGACGCTGCTGGGAATCCGGCCGCAGATGCTGTTGGACTTAAAGTCCTGGACATGCTTCGTTCTATTGACTTCACTACCGTTACACTGGGATTTGCATTTTACTTTTTCGGTGGGTATTTCCTCTACAGTGCCTTATTCGCTGCTGTGGGCAGTGCGGTCGATCAGGAAGCAGACACCCAACAATTCATGTTACCCGTCACCATACCTATGATTCTTGCGTTTGTTACCGCGCAGAACGTTATCCTAGAACCGAACGGCACGTTCGCTTTTTGGATGAGTATGATTCCATTGACCTCGCCCATTACTATGATGGTTCGGCTCCCGTTTGGGATTCCGCTTTGGGAGGTATTTTTAAGTGGTGGTATATTAGTAGGTACATTTTTCACTGTTGTTGGACTGGCCGGTAAAATCTACCGAGTTGGTATTCTTATGTACGGTAAAAAAGTAACCTGGAAAGAACTATTTAAATGGCTGAAATACTAGAGAACATCGGTGCCTTCATAGATTCATTTCTTAGCTATAAGATTTGGGGCTACGATACTGTAAGACTATCTGTCAAAGGTGTATTACAGGTCGTGTTTCTATTTCTTTCTGCGCGCTTAGGCATTTGGACCATGGGACGCGTATTCATGAGAAGCCGAATGGGTGGAAATTATGACGAGGGACGTCGATACACGATTCTTCAGATTTCTAAATATCTTATTTATACAGTGGTCATCGTCATGGCCTTAGAAACTGTCGGTGTAAAGGTCACCACACTTTTAGCGGCATCTACAGCACTTTTTGTTGGTTTGGGATTAGGTTTACAGGATGCCTTTAAAGATTTAAGCGCAGGTGTAATTATCTTGATGGAACGAACGCTTTCTGTAGGTGATATTATCAAACTGCAGGACCAGTTCGGAAAGGTAGAAGCAGTCGGTTTACGAACAACCACTGTGCGCACCCGGGACGATATTCTCATTATTGTGCCCAACAGCAAACTAACTAATGAAGTTGTCGTCAACCTAACGCATAGTGAAGAGACTACGAGATTCGCTATTCAGGTGAGCGTTGCATTTGGCAGTGATACTCAACGCGTTGCCTCCTTACTAAGGCAAGTTGCATTGGATCACCCTGAATCAGAACCCGGCCAGGAGCCTTTAGTCATTCTCAAGGATTTTGGTGAAAGTGCGCTCGTTTTTGAGTTAAACTTTTACACCAGAAACCTATTTCATATTGAAAAGATCAAGAGCGAATTGCGCTTTGAGATTGATCGCGAATTCCGTGAAAATAAAGTCATTATTCCATTCCCACAGCGCACTGTTTGGCAAGGTCCTGAGCGGGTTAAACAATTCGGTGATGGAATAGTCGGTGCTGGCGAGAATATTGCATCAGAAAACGACGATACTACATCCGGTGCACTTTAAAAATTAAACATGAGCAGAATATTATTAATAGAAGACGAAGAAGCCATTCGTCGCGTACTAAAGAAGATACTCTTAGAGGAGGATGCATCGAACGACGTTCATGAAGCAGCAGATGGCAAGCAAGCCATAGAGGTTTTTGGCGACGGTGCTTGGGATCTGGTTTTCTGTGATATAAAGATGCCTCACATGGACGGGGTTGAAGTCCTTGAAAAAATGATGGCCATAAATCCTGAAATTCCTGTCATCATGATTAGTGGACATGGTGATATTAACACTGCTGTTGACTGCCTGAAAAAAGGCGCCTTCGATTATTTACCGAAGCCTCCTGACTTAAATCGATTACTAAGTACCGTTCGACATGCACTCGAAAAGAAAACACTAGTACAAGAGGTCAAAACGCTGAAAAAGAAGGTAAGTAAGAAATATACCATGATCGGTGAGAGCTCGGGTATGATGGAATTACGTGGCCTTATTGAAAAAGTCGCGCCGTCTGAAGCCCGTGTCCTTATTACAGGACCCAACGGTTCTGGAAAGGAATTGGTCGCGCATCAAATTCACGAGCAAAGTGCACGCTCGAAAAATGCCATGGTAGAAGTAAACTGTGCTGCCATACCGTCAGAATTAATTGAAAGCGAACTTTTTGGTCATAAAAAAGGTGCGTTTACAGGTGCTCAAAAGGACCGCAAAGGGAAATTTGAATTGGCCCACGGAGGGACTCTGTTTCTTGATGAGATAGGCGATATGAGTCTGAGTGCGCAAGCCAAAGTACTACGCGCATTACAAGAACATCAAATTACCCCAGTTGGTGGCGATCGCAGCATTAAGGTAAATGTCCGTGTTCTTGCCGCTACGAATAAAGATTTAAGAAAAGAAATCGAAGCTGGAAAATTCAGAGAAGATCTATACCACCGCCTGAGTGTGATTCTAATCGAAGTACCAGCATTAAACGATCGCAGAGACGATATTCCTTTACTCGCCGATCATTTTTTACAGCAAATCGCGCACGATTATGGAGTACCTGTAAAAACGATTAGCAATGAAGGCTTAACCGCCTTACAAGGCTATGATTGGACTGGTAATATTCGAGAATTCAGAAATGTCATAGAGCGCTTACATATTTTAGGTAGTTCGGAAATTAGTGCGACCGATGTAAGTACGTTCGCACGTAAATAGACGTACTTTTGACATTCAAAACGAATACAAATGAACTTTCCTAAATTCTTAGTCGCAGACAATACTGATTTACCAGAAGCAGTATATATAGTTCACACTGAATTTCCTTCTTTCATTCTCAACCTTGAGAACGATGAAGTGAAGTGGTTAGATGATATCGGTGATGAAAGCGAAGGAGATTTAACAAAAATCTTGGAAGGATTGATCGCTGAGGCAGAGGCGTTTTATACCCGCGAGGTAGAACGCTATAATCTCTAAGCCGCAGTGGCATACCATTGGAATACATATAAATCCCAATACGGGATAAGCTTGAAATTGGCCTATCCAGTTATGATTGGGCAATTAGGGCAAACATTAGTGTCCGTGGCTGACTCCATAATGGTGGGGAAGTTCCTCGGTACAATCCCTTTAGCGGCGATCTCACTAGCCGTTTCTATACTTATCATTCCCATGGTTTTTGCCATCGGTGTTGCCTATGGCCTCACACCGTTAGTCGCTGGCGCTGATGGTAAAGAAGACCCTGCCGAAGCGGTGAACTATTTTAAGAATGGACTCGTATTAAACTCAATACTAGGATTGCTTGTGTACGGTGTACTTGCCCTTTTCGCACAATTCGCACACCTATTGGGTCAAGACGCACGCGTAGTTGAAGCTTCGCTCCCGTACATCCATTTGGTCGGTTTATCCATCGTCCCGATGATGAGCTTTTTTGCCTTCAAACAATTTGCTGAAGGATTAAGCGATACCAAAGCGGGAATGCGTGTTAGTCTCGTCGCCAATTTGCTGAACATTCTTTTAAACTACCCTCTGATAACTGGATGGGGACCTTTCCCAGAATTGGGCCTTGCAGGGGCGGCAATTGCAACCTTGAGTACGCGCTTTTTAATGTTGGCCGGTATGGCCGTGTACATCCGTAAACACAAAAAATTTGCAAGCTATTGGAGCCATTGGCGAAGCAGCCAAATTTCATGGAAGAGTATTCGTGATATTCTAGTTATTGGTGTGCCCAGCGGATTACAATATGTGTTCGAAGCCGGTGCCTTTGCCATGAGCGGCGTAATTGTCGGGATGATTGGTCCAGTGCAACAAGCAGCACATCAGATAGCACTAAATATTGCGTCTGTGAGTTATATGATGGTAAGTGGTATCGGTGCTGCGGCAAGCATTCGTATGGGAAACCAACTGGGTAAAAGAGATATACCCATGCTTCGTTTAGCGGGTCAAAGCCTGTTTCACCTCACCTTAGCGATGATGGTTGTGACCATGTGTTTGTTTATTGCTTTTCGAAATCTCGCCCCTGAATTTTACAGCTCGGACCCTGAAGTTTTACAATATACTGCTGTACTAATGATTGCCGCCGGTATCTTCCAATTACCGGATGGATTGCAAGCGACCACTTTGGGAGCACTGCGTGGTGTACAGGACGTAAATGTTCCAACCATTATCTCCTTTATCGCCTATTGGGTAATCGCCGTTCCACTTTGCTATTATTTAGGTGTGGTGATGGCCATTGGTCCTCTAGGTGTTTGGATCGGACTGGCGATTGGATTATTGCTTGCGGCAATAGCTTTGTATTGGCGTTTTCAATACAAAGTGCGCAGTCTGCTTTAAATAGAAATTCCAGCGCGCTTAATTAGAGCATCCACCTTTGGGTCACGTCCTCTAAACTTTCGATATAATTCATCTGGAGCAACAGTACCACCACTCTGTAAGATTAATGCAAAATCTGCGGCTACATTTGGGTTGAATAAACCTTCCTCTTCAAATCGCTCAAAAGCATCGGCATCCAATACCTCAGCCCATTTGTAACTGTAATATCCAGCACTATATCCACCTTGGAAAATATGGCTGAAGGCTGTACTTGACCGGGTACCATTAACTGCATCAAACAGAGAAGTACGCTCAGTTGCGGCCTTTTCATGAGAAGCTACATCTCCTTCAAATAAATCTTTTCTATTGTGCCAACTCATGTCTAAGTAGCCAAAATTAAGTTGGCGTAGGGTCATATACCCTTCTAGGAAGGTCTGACTTTCTTTGATCTTATCAATGTATTCCGTAGGTAAGACGGCACCGGTCTCGTAGTGCTTTGCAAACAGTGCCAATGCTTCGGGCTGGTAACACCAATTCTCCATGATTTGCGAAGGGAGCTCTACAAAGTCCCAATATACGCTCGTCCCTGTAAGCGACGGATAGGTTCCACGTGCCATCATTCCATGCAGGGCATGTCCAAACTCGTGAAATAAGGTGGTGACTTCATTGAACGTTAGTAGCGCAGGCTTCTTAGCCGTTGGCGGCGTGAAATTGCAAACAATACTGATATGCGGACGTACTTCTGTTCCCTCCTTAGTATACATGCTCTGATAGCTCGTCATCCAGGCACCGGCACGCTTACCAGCTCTTGGAAAAAAGTCTGCATAAAAGAGGCTCAAGAAATTTCCGTCGGCATCAAACACCTCATATGCATCCACATCCTCGTGGTAAACAGGCACAGCCGGATTGTGAGTGAAATGAAGTCCAAACAACCGACCTGCGACAGTAAAGGCGCCCTCTAATACATTTTCAAGTTTGAAATATGGCTTCAAAGCTTGGTCATCAAGAGAAAGGCGCTCCATCTTTAACTTTTCTGACCAATAACTAAAATCCCAGGGTTGAACGGGTAGATCAGCGCCCTGTGACACGGAAAATTCCGTAACAGCATTTAAATCTAATTCTGCAGCTGGTTTAGCCACCTCCAGTAGATGATCCAAAAAGTTCAACACTGTACGCGGTGTTTTCGCCATGCGCTTGCTCAAGGTCAGCTGGGCATGAGAATCGAACCCAAGCAATTGCGCCCGCTCCATGCGTTTATTGACCAGGTCTTTGATGACCTGTTCATTGTTATTTTCGTTTTCCTTAGCGGCACGAGAACCATAAGCACGGTAAAAATAGGCACGCAATTCTGAACGATCGGCATATTTCATTACGGCCATGTAGGTCGGCATATCCAAACCTAAGAGATAACCCTCCTTACCTTGCTGCTGACATAACTGAGCCGCAGATTCAATCACATCTTCTGGCAGTCCTTGAAGATCTTCAATGGCTTCAGTATGGTATTGAAATGCTTTAGTTTCCGCCAAGACATGCTCCCCAAAAGTCAATGACAACGTGCTCAATTCTTCATTCAAATCCGTTAATCGCGTACGATCCTCTCCTTCGAGTGCAGCACCGTTACGGACAAAGCTTTCATAGGTTTCATTTAGCAAGCGTTGTGCTTCTGTTGTGTCTAGTTCTTGCCCAGATTCGTAAACGCTTTGAATGCGAAGGAACAAGGGTTCGTTTAATAACGTTTCACTGCTAAATGCCGTCAATTTTGGTGAAAATTCGCGTGCGATTTCCTG
>Ga0228635_1000188_pt1 | contig 44919 bp, 32 predicted proteins | sample 44DmetaG_FD_182699 | JGI IMG/M metagenome (GOLD analysis project Ga0228635, IMG submission 182699) | Seawater microbial communities from Monterey Bay, California, United States - 44D | ecosystem: Environmental > Aquatic > Marine > Coastal | place: USA: California | collected 2016-09-30 | reverse complement strand
TAACCGGCGGTGAGCCTACTGTACATCCAAAGATAGAAAAAATAATAGAATGTGCAAAAGCAAGATTACAATGGCTTAGTATTACTACCAACGCACTTCGTATGCCTGAGTGGTATGCAAAGCAGCCAGTGGACCAATGGGTGTTTAGTTTGCACTTCGATAACGAACATAGTCAACGAGCAGCTGAAAATATTGTTCATTATAGCCAGTTGTTAGACATGAACAGTAAAGATACTAAATTTCAAGTAAATCTAATGTGTCATCACGAACACATGGATAACGTTAGAGCTGCTGCAAATCTATTAGATGGTCATAACATTCCGTATGTTTGTAGACGTATACGTTGGACCGAAACTGAAGATCGAGATTATTTTGATGATATGCGTTATAAAGAAAAAGATTTAGAATGGATATTAAGTAAAAAATCAACAGTAAAAGCAAATTGTGTCGTAGATAACAAAGATCTAATACATGCAAATGATGTAATTAAACATAAACTAAATGCTTTCGAAGGTTGGAGCTGCAATGCAGGTTTAGAAAGTTTAATGATCAACTGGGACGGTGATGTACATCGTGCTACGTGTAGAGTAGGCGGTAGTTTAGGTAACATTTATAAAGGAACTTTCGAATCTCCTATTGCTCCTATTATATGTACACGCAAATGGTGTACATGTGCTGCTGACATTCCGTTAACTAAAGTTTCCACTTTGACATAAGCATTTCGGGCTGGCACCAACAATCAGTTTTTGTACAAAGACTAGGTACAAGTTGTGGATTAAATATTTCAGTAAATTTAGGATCATATAGATTATAATGCTGTTGTTCGCCATATACAAAATTTCCGCAAGTCCCTGTAATTCTTCCATCTTTTTGTATATTAATATTTTCTAATCCTATATTACACATCCATCCTTTAAAATTATTTAAATTGTTTGTTGAAAGATAGTTACGTTCTACACTCTTTTTAGATCCGTCACTATATATTAGTTTAGTCTTTCCTTTAATAATATTTTCCCATTCGTCTTTTAAAACCTTTAAGACAGGCGGTCTTCTCTTAGCATGTTTTTTAAATACTTCACGCTGCTCTGCGGTATATTGGGGAGGATGAACTTCCATTGCACTAATAAACCAACGTCTTTTACTTTGTTTCATTTGTTCTATTGCATCTATACACTCATCCCAAACAGTAGGATCCATCATTACTAATGTGTTCATTGGAATTCCTTGATCGTAAACAGTGTCTAGTACATTTATAAAATGCGGTAAGTCAGCTTCTTTGTGATGATAGCTGAATAATATTTTATCAAATGCTTTAGCATTTTTCTCCCACCATCGAATAGTTCTACTACCATTTGTAGTCATTGTAACTTTTACGTTATACATTGCTTTTAAGTCTCTAGCAAATTTAGCAACGTTTGGCCAAAGTGTAGGTTCGCCGCCTAACAGATTAACTTCAAATCTATCTCTACCGTTTGCTATATAGAAATCTAATAGATGAGTAAAATGTTTTATTAATAATTCGTAATCATTTGGCCACCTAGTATCTCCGCCGTTAGCATAATCACCGCAATATAAACATTTATAGTTACAATAGTTTCCTACCATATACTCTATACGGAGCCTATTTTTAGCCTCCATTGTTTCTATTTTAATTAGATCTTTCATAGCAAGTGTGCTAGTTCAGGAAATATAGCTGCTGCGTTTAATCCGCGGATAGCATCGAGTTTGTTTACATACTCTTTAAATCCAGAAAGTAAATGACTGTTATCTGCCGAATCCATATGTGCTAACAAGCCTTCCCATTTGGGCCAACCAGATGGATTATGTATCCAAAAATCATCGTCTTGTGTATAGTTTTCCCATAGCCATGTTTTAAGTTCTGCAAAACGTTCACGCACTTCTTGTTTGTCGTGTTCTGGTAGTATTGTAATATTAAGAAACGTTGGTATATGTACTAGATGCATGTTGACCAATCCGCCTCCCATTTTTACTCCGCCTACTAAACCAATATTCATCTTTTTAAAATTACTGTTTATTTTCCATTTTATAAAATCAGGCATATGTTTGATATTAAATATCTGTACAGCCGTTGCCATACTAATGTGTATGTTGTCTGGAGTGTTATCTAACATATGTAGTGTACGTTCTACATCAGCAAACTTTGTAGGAAAGCGAATATAATCATCACGTTCAAAACTTGCATCAACACTAACAGCAAATTTAACTTTATAAAACTTTGACCATAGCTCAATTAATTCTTCATCTACAAGCAATCCGTTTGAGTTATAACGTAATAGTATTTTATCTTGATAGCCTTGACGAATAATTTCTTTAATAAACATTTTGTGTTCTTTGATCATTAGAGGCTCGCCTCCAGCAAAGTATACTTGTCTTAGATTAGGAATTTGTGCATTAATTTCTTTCCAGAATGAAACTTTCTCATGCCACTTGTTATTAAACAATTTGCGATCCCATTGCATTTGTCTTTTAACTTCAGGATCTTGTAATACCGGAATAAGTTTTTTATGGTCTGCAACCCACTTACTTGAATCATGTGGGCTACACATTACACACTTTATGTTGCAAGTATGTCCTAATCTTAGATCCAAATATTTTAAATTTTCCGGCACAGTGCCGTCTTCTTTTGTTTGACGAATAAGTTCAGGAATATCTACACCATTATCGTCTCGGTGCCAAGTGCCTGTTTCCCAGATACGCTTACTTACAATACCTTGGCTTTCTTCTTTAAAGCAACCTGTACAGCTTGCAGGAATTTCACCATTAAGCATAGTTGTACGTACACTTTTCATGTAATCGTTATTCCATGCTTCTAAAGGAGTATGTTTACCAAAGTTTGCAGGTTTGCCATCTTCCATTTTTACAAGGCCCACTTCATGATTATCGCCAGCGCCGCTTGCATTAGACGTACAGCATAATCGCATATCGCCGTTTGGTCTAGTTGCCATATGTATCCAAGGTAATACACAAAATGTTTCTGTGCCGCTTACTTCTGCAATTTCAGCTTGATACTTTTCTAAATCTGACATTATATTTCTACCTTGTCTATAAACTGATCTTTTGGTTTACTAAGTTTGTTAACTCCGCACGTTCTTGCACATGTAATTAGTTTTTCTGCACCCCAATACTTGTGCCATACTGTTTGCCAAGCATCAGAATCTATTACATCTTTTATAGAACGATCAAGAGCATTAATATTTCCTAAATCTGCAATAAGACTAGAGTGCTGTGATTTTATCTTTTGTCTAATATCTTTGGCTAAATCATTAGGGTGTATATAATTATACGGGGCACTTGCTAAAAAACAGCAAGGCATAATGTTTCTTTGTGCAGTTATATAAATTTCTTTCTGTTTTAAAACAAAACAGTCTATTTCACTAGCGTCTACTACATCTTTATAATTGTCAATTACATCTTGTGTTATAAGAGTTATGTTGCTTCCTGTAGGAGGCTCTATGTAATATTCGAGCTGACCTTTTTTATCTAAAACTTCAAACTTATCAGTAGCAACAAATCTTGCACTGTCTTTACATGTAAATCTAGCAAAGCCATGTTCTGTTGCTAGTGCTTCACAAGCAAGTTGTTGATGTTCATTATGTTTAAATTTTATAAACGCCCATTCTGCTGTTCCGCCTGCTTGAATAAATGCTTTTGCATTTTTTAATACATTGTTAAAGTCAGTACCAATACGATATAAACTGTGTGTATCTGCTAATCCGTCAATTGCAAAAATAACACAATGGTTACTAGGCAATGCTTTTGCAAGTTTCTTCCACCAATCTGTACTTCTTGCTCCGCCGTTTGTATGTATTCTAATCTCTAAATTAGGATTAACATTAGTTGCATAACTACACATTTCTGCTAAATCATTGTTAATAATAGGGTCGCCGAAGTTTCCACAAAAGTAAAAACCGTTTATTTGATGCAGTACTTCACTGTTTAAAATCTGTTTGAAATCATCAATTGTCCAGTCTTGATTTTTAATTAATGGATTTTCTAATCCGCCATGGTAGTTTCTACTGCACATCGGACAACTAGCCTGACAGCGATTTGTAATTTCTAAATGAATATTTTGTAATTGATTAAATGTAAACATGTATTGTACTTATTTAAAAGTTTATCAGTTATGTAGTTAACTGGTAGTTTAATTACATAAATATATTTAAATGGAATGTATAGGAAATATAAAAAATAATATATGGATTAACTCTATAGTGGACCAGGTAATGTCTAAAGAAGGCATATTACGTCCTAAACAAGGCGGTGTGCCTGAAGGAAATAAGGGCAAAAGCGAATGGCAAAACGCAATCAATGCCGGGTATGATCCTAACGCTGTATACTTTCAAATGTTTACTAAAGACAATTTACAAATAGACGTTCCTAATATTTCATCATGTGGTAGACAGCAACACTGGTGGATTACTAAGATGATGCCAGGAAACTTTATGCCGATGCATGTAGATCCTCATGCTGTGCAACAACAAAATGCAGATAGATTTTGGATACCATTACAAGACTGGCAACCTGGACACATTTTTATGTACGAAGACTATGTTACAACTGACTACAAAAAAGGCGATATATTTCAATACGCAAATAGTGCTGCGCTTCATGGTGCGGCTAATATAGGATCTACACCTCGAGTAGTATTACAGGTTACATTACATGAATAATATAGAAAAAAGTGTAGCTGAGTGGATTGATCATCTCTCAACGCCTCAGGATAAATTAAACAGTTCGCCTGTTTGTCCTTTTGCTAAAAAAGCAAAATATAAAATAATAGATTTAGCAGACGAAGAAGTATTGAATCCAGATTTTAGTACAGTAGAAGTAATACTTTACATAGTGAATAGTAGCTATAGCTTTGAACAAGTAGAGCAATTATCAATAAAGTATAACAAACAATTTCCTACTCTAGTGTTCCTACCCGATAGTAAACATCGTTATTCACATATTAATGGTGTACAAACTAATAACAATAAGTATAATTTAATGCTATGCCAAGAACGCAGCGAACTACAAGTTGCCAGAGATAAACTGTCTAAAACAGCATATTATACACACTGGGATAGAGCATATTTGAAGGAGATTTTGAACCAATGACAGACAATATATACCACCGCTATGTAAGCGTACCGTTTGAATATCCTAAACCAGAAATTTTTAACGAAGGTTCAAAAAATTATACGGCACTAATAGAAGACAAATACATTCATCCTCCTTTTAGAGAATGGATAGAAAGTGTCGGTCTAACTATATCAAATGTATTAGAAGGATTTTATACACCTCCAAACGGCGGAAGAGTTCCTTTACATTCAGACACATCTTCTATGCCTGGTGATAATGATTGCTGTAAATTAAACTTTACATGGGGGTCACCGGATAGCACAACCCAGTGGTATAAGATTAAAGACGACTCTAAAATAAAAAAACATTACTTAGACGAAGCAGACGCTAATCAAAAATTTTACAAAGCAGGTATTAAACCTGATATAGATATAGAGTATGTATTATTTGCAGATCATAATGATGCTGATTTAGTACACGAAGTTGTTATTGATCGTCCTAGTTTACTTAACATTAGTCAATTACATTCTACATGGAACCCTTCGCCTGTTGAACATCGTTGGACATTATGTTTTACACTTTTAGAAAATAAAAAACCATTAACTTTCCAACGTGGATTGGAAATATTTAAAGATTACATTGAGGACTAAAATGAAATACACCGGATTATTACCAGAAGTACAACCAGACAATATGGAATTAGAACTTCCGTTGCCATATTGGAAATTTGGTGAAGTACGAGACGGAAGAAAAGTTGTTGATCCAATTTTACAATACGGATGTTATGTATTAGGATATCATAACCAAGAAATTATTGATTATGTATACAACACTATGAAGTATAACAAACCAGAAATAGGCGAACATTTTATGCCTAAAACTGATACTTTGAGATTAAATCATCTTAGCTTTCAGCTTGCTGACAGAGTACGTGAAATTTCAGGAATGAATTCTTTTTATGCTCTTAGTGGATCTGATGCTAATGAAGGAGCAGTTAAACTTGCATGTGCATACCAGTTCCAAAAGGAAAATTACCACAAAAAAACTATTGTAGGTTTTTTGGATAGTTACCACGGTAGTACAAATCTTACTGGAAGTATCGGACATGATAATTTTATGGATGATCCATTTTATACCCTAGACCCTAATCCTTCAGTGAAACGAATACCTAGAGATACTAGTAAGTTTGGCGAAGTTGATTGGGATTCAGTAGCAGCAATAGTTATCGAAACATGTGCATACGGCGGCGACATGACTCCTCCTAGTGCAGAGTTTTGGGCAAGTTTAGATGAAATAAGAAAAAAACACGATGTAATAATAATTATTGATGATATCTTTATGGGTGGTGGCAAATCTGGAACTTATCTTGGTTGGGAAAATATGAACATACGTCCTGATATTTCAACAATGGGTAAAGCAATTACTGGAGGATTTTTTCCGCTAAGTATGGTGCTGTTTAATGATAAAATTAGAGATGCATTACCTAAGAACTTTAATTGGGAACACGGTTTCACATATTGTTTTAGTTTGCCAGGAGTTGCATCTGCTGTAAAATATTTAGAAATTTTAGAACGCGATAAGTTATTAGAAAATCATGATAGTATAGTAGAACGTGCTACAAAAATATTTGAAGATGCCGGTTACACAGTATTTAATAGATTCGGATTACATTATAAAATTAGAAAGCAACACGACTCTTGGTTAGAGAAACATTTTTATGTTGTTCCAATAGCTGCAGATGACGAATACTTCGAAGCATTAGAGGAGAACCTACAATGGTTTACACAGAATACGACCCACTAGAAGAAGTTATTGTTGCAGACTCGTATGCAGGCGGTGACTTAGATCATTTATTTCCAGATGAGAACTTGTCACAGTTTAATCAAATACTAGATGAAACAAAAGAAGACTTTGACAAATTAGCAGACTTCTTAAAAGCAGGCGGAGTCACAGTTAAAAGACCAGATGTACATCATTATGATGGACATATTGCAATGCCAGGGTTTGATGTAAAGTTTCCAATGGGGCCAACAGTTCCTAGAGATCAGTACAAAGTAGCAGGTAAAACTATTGTGCAAACATACACTAGTTTAACTGATAGATACTTTGACGGTCTAAGTTACTATAATATATTTTCAGATATGTTTGACCAAGGGTATAATTGGATTAGTCAAGCGGCGCCACCGTTAGTTCCTGTTACACCGAGCGATATATGGTATATGCCAGGACAAGATCCTGGAACTAATATTTACTATAGTAAATTAAATGACAGAGTATTATTTCATACAGCAACTATGTTTCCAGTAGGTGATAAAATTATCATAGACAGTGACGGTCCCGGCAGTAAAAAAGGATACGAATGGCTTAAACGTAATCTACCCGAATTTGAATTTATAAAAAACGTAGGCGGACACGCCGAAAACTATGGTCATATTGATCACGGGTTTATTATGATCGACGACGAAACAGTTTTACATGCTGGTATAAACTGGGTTCCTCAAGCACTACGACATTTAAAATTAATTGACGCTAAAGAATTTATTCCTTCGCCAAAAACAAAGGAATACAAAACAAACTTTATTGCAAAGGGCGGCAGATATGAATTAGACTGGGTTGAAAATTATTTAGGTAATTGGACAGGTTACAATCAAGACTGCTGTTTTGATCTTAATGTATTAATTGTAGATCGAAACAATATAATATTCGGGCGCGAATTACCAGACTTATTTAAATTTTTAAAAACACACGGTATTGATTGTCACACTGTTGATCAAAGACATATGTTATTTTGGGAAGGAGGCATTCACTGCGGCACACTAGATACTAAAAGACGAGGCAATAAAAGAACCATTATATGAAAGTATTAGAACACAAACATTTAATTATTCGAGCAGAAGTTAAGAGTCCGCCAACTGACGAAGTATGGTTACATAATTGGCTAAAACAATTAGTTGAAAAAATTGGAATGAAAGTTTGTAGAGGACCTATCACTGCATATGTAGATATGCCAGGCAACGAAGGATTAACAGGTGTAATTGTAATAGAAACTAGTCACATTGCAATACATGTATGGGACGCTGTAGATCCTGCACTTGTACAACTCGATGTTTATACATGTAGTACACTAGACAAAGATATTATTTTTAAAGAACTAGAACAATGGAACCCTACCAAAGTAGAATATAAATATTTGGATAGAGAATTTGGGTTGAAAGAAGTTAAGTAACATGAGAATAGTTGCATTTGGATGTAGTTATACGTATGGGCACGGGTTACCTGGTTGTCTAGACAATAACGGACATCCTGGTCCTAACTATAGTAAGTTAGCGTTTCCTACATTATTAGCACAAAAGTTAGATTATGAATGTATAAATTTAGGAAAATCTGGTAATAGTAATAAAGAAATTTGGAATGATATTTTAAATTTTGATTTTAAGGAAGGTGATATTGCCTTAGTTACTTGGACATATTATAGTAGATTTTGTATTATTAAGTCTAACACAACACAAAGAATTAACCCCTGGAATGACCGAGATAAACCGTTCTATATGAATTATAGTAATAGAAATGATATGTTGTTGGACTTTTACACTAGATTAAATCATGTTAATACATATTTACAAAATAAAAATATTAAAAGTCTCAATTACGTTATAGAAACCCACGAAGACAAATCTCCAGAATGGAATACTGTAGATATATTAGGATTGTTTGAAAAAATAGACGAAGCAGATGACAGATGTCATCCTGGCGAGCGTTCACACATAGTCTTTGCCGACAAGATCCACAATCATATTATTAGATAAACAATTACAATAATCGTAAAACTCGTCATCTTGCTGTAACCAATATTTAATTGCAAGCCGGCTGCCATCGTCTAACTGTGTAATACTATTTTTAAAATACTCAGATTGATTTAAAATGGCTTGTTCAATGTCTTTCCAACTAGTTTGCTGATTAGCCTGGTCATTTAATTCTTCTACTAAAATCCAAGCTTCTTGTAAACTAATCATAATAAATGTACTTTAATTTTTTTATCTGTACCTACAAAATCATGAGCTTCGTTATAATTACTAGGACAAAACTTACATTGCGGTATATGATTAACTAAATCGTTTACAAATTTCTCAACATCATCATTGTGTGACATCGGCTTGTATGAATGAGCCAGTTCTTTATCTGAGACTGCAACATTAAATTGATCTAAAAAGTCTGGTAGTACACTTACTAATGGACATTTGTATAATTTGCCTTTATTCATTTGATGACAAGATTTAAATCCACAAATTTCATGTGCATCAACTGGATCACTATCGTACTTCATTGTTAACTTATTGTCTATTAAATCTACAGCACTAGATCTAAATGTTTGCGTCCAATCAAGTATTACTTCAACACCGTTTTTGTCAACAAATATTCTAGACACTTTGCGAGCAGGTGCTTCGCCGGTATCGGATACAATTACATCAAGGAACGTTTTACTAAATTCTAAAAAACTATCATATAGTTTTATATCATGGCATGTTATCCAAAGTGTACCATTGTTCCTTGCTAAAATGTTATAAACATCATCTGTTATTTTACGAAGAGCCGTTCCGTTAGTAGAAATTTGCAACTGAGACTTTGGCCATAAATTAGATATACCTTCGAGCCATTTGTAAAAATCAGGATTAAGTGTAGGTTCTCCGCCGATAATTTGTATTACGTCAATGTCAATTTGTTTACTTAATAGTTCGTATTCATCTTTATAGTCGTCCCAACGCTGATGACCTTTAAAGTTATAATTATTAAAACTTTGGCAATGTGTACAACTATAGTTACATACATTTGTAATATTTAATTCTGAATATTTTAAGGTAGGCTTCATTTCTTTTTACCTATTATCATGTAACGTGTGTACTTAGGAGTATCATATATACCTCTCCATAGCGGCTTAATTTTACTCATATGCATAAAGTTATTTAAGTCTGTTGCACATCGTACATGCTCTTCTAATTCAAAATAGTTATTACTCTGCACTACAAATAATGCATCGTCTGGTTGATTAGATAACCATTGTTCATATTGTTCTTGAGTAATGTGTTCGCAACTTGTGTTAATAACAACATCAGCAGGTTGGGTATACTTGCACATATCTGCTGTTACAGCATTAAACTTTCTTTCTATTTCATATCGTCTGTTTACTGTACAAGCAATATCTTTGCACACAGGATCTATGTCCACGCTTGTAATGCTGTTTAACGGTAAGCGACTGTTAAACAATATACTTGCCAGCACTCCGTTCCAACCACCGTATATAACTATATCATTTAGTTTTGTCTTAGGTATTATACTGTACAATTCTTTTGCTAACCAAACTTTGCTGTTTATTTGGCCTTTCCAAAAACTTTCAAGTGTGCGATATTTGTTATCGCTGTTACGAATTGCGTCCATCCAGAATAGTACATCTTGTATATCAACTTTCATACTTTTCTCTTTGGTATCTTACTATCTGCACTGCTTACACAACTATAGGTTATACACTCTTGTGGTGCTTTAAACAGCTCAAATCCTCCGTCTAACGTGCCTAAAGGAGCATCATGGCAACTATAGCTCCGTTTAACTTCATTCTCTCGAATAACGCATCCTTGATATCCTGCATTACATTCCCATCCATGAAACTTATTGAATCCAAATGCATTGAAACGTTCTGCTTGATCTAATTCGTATTTTGTACCTTTACTATCATATAGTGCAATTTGTGCTATTTGCTCGCCGTTCCACTTTTGTGGAAATCCTTGTCGCATTTTTGCGATTTGGTCTTCTGTATATCCGTGTACCACGTAACTGGCGGTTGGATCGGACATTGGCTTGAGAGTAACATTAATACCTCTGGTGGCAAATCGTTCAAGCCGTTGGTAAAGTTCGTCAAACTGTTCCGGAACCATAACTTGATTAATTGTAACGAATGTTTCATTGTCTATTAATTGGAGACATTTATCTCCAAACTCCTGTTCATTTGCAAATTCTGCATGGTAACTTGCTGTTATACTTCTGCGGTGCAGAGTCTTAGTACTTTCTAACCATTTGTTCCACCATTTGCTTCCCGGGCTAAGATTGGTCGTCATGTGGATACTTTGGTAATCGGGTGCTGTATCACTACAGTAATGATCTATGATCTCCCCAAAGTACTTATACGCTGTAGGTTCGCCTCCTGAGAAGCTAAAATGAAAGTCTGTAAACTCGTTTGCACGAGCTTGTGCTTTGATACTATCTAAGGCCTTTAAGTAAATTTCTAAATCTTGGTGATCCGGGGTACTAGATCTAGCGTATGGCCAGCAATAACTGCATGAATAATTACAAAATCTAGCCAAAATCCATGAGACCGTGAAAAGATGGCTCTTAAGCATCGTTTGCTGTCCAAAACTGGTTATATCAGTCCATGGTATTTTGTCGTAACTATTCAAATTCATACTTTCTATTAGAGTTATATACTAGTTTACTACATTGTCTAGCACATGTCAAGCACTTATTTTCATCTTCCCAATATGTGTCTAGTCTCTTAAATAATTTTATACTGGTATCATTAAGTATTCCTGTACTGCAATTTTCAACATGTATATCTTTCATCATTGCTTTTGAAAACTCTACACTTATATTTCTAAGGTAATGTATCGGTAATTTTTCTTCGATATGCTGTTCTAAGTAGTCGCCACCTATCCAACAACAAGGAAAGATATCACCGTACGGATCTACATATATTCCTTGTTCATCTACACATTTTGGATCAATTACAGCATTAGAAATTACACTATCTCTAAATTTTTTATCTACCAAATCATTTAATGTTTTGTTTGGAGTCTTTTTAAAACGTTCAGTTTTTGCAGGCTTAATTGTGTATTCTACATTACCTTCATTGTCGTGTACTTCATATTCTGACATTTCATAAAATCTTGTAGTACTTACAAAGTTTATAGTCTGAGCTCCTAAACCTAATATGTATTCTTCAAGCTCGTCTACTTCATGTTCGTTATGAGCAAATACTAAACTATCAACTCTTGCCCTGCCGCCGGCACTGATAAATGCTTTCATGTTAGCAATTACTTTATCAAAATTTGTATTTTTACGATATAGTTCATGCTTTCCTTTGAAGCCGTCAACTGCAAATATTACTTCACTATTAGATTGTGTTCCTATTGCTTGTGCTAACTTAGACCACCATTGTGGATTACGCATGCCGCCATTAGTATGTATTGCTAATCTAGTATTAGGATTGCATTCGCGTACATATGCATATATTTCTAAACAATCTTTTGCAAATGCAGGATCACCATAATTACCACAACTATAAAAGTTATCTATTTGTGATAAAAAGTTTGGGGAGAACCATTCTTTAAATTGTTCAATACTAATATCACCGTTACGTATAAACGGGCGAGGGGCGCCGCCGTGATAGTTTCTAGCACACATAGGACACTGTGCTTGACATTTATCTGTAAGCTCAATATGAACTGTTTTAATGTCAGCTACATTCTGCATCAAACTGTTCCCTTAGCCAATCAAAATCATTTATAAGACCAATATTGCTCCTATTAGAAATCCCAAACTTGCGGCCACTAATAGCACCGGCCAAAGCGTATAAACCATACGGTCTAGTTTTGCCAACTGTACACCAAGTTTCAAGTCGTTTTTCTGTTTCTTCGTCATGTTGCCCTTTAATAACTTTACTACTTAGCTTTGCACATTCTCTAAATGCTGACTTATATGTATTAAACGGATCTGTGTTAAATGCTGTAATGTTTGATATGTCTGGCATTGCCATAAAGTTTTTACTAATGCTAGTTGTCATATCGGCGCTGTTAATGTCTACAGATAAAGTTAGTTTTCTAGGAAGAAGTTTTACACCACCGTAGCCATAAACTAAGTCGTTAATTGGATTTTGAGTCCTCCAAACATGTACATGATCAAGTTGATGACTAGGTACGTTATATTCAAAGTTAAAATCGTCTAAAATAATTGCATCAGCATCTACAACCCAAAACATATTAGTAAAACATTTTTTAGCTGCGTTTATATGTGCTTGATGTAATCCTTTTACACCATGCACACGTTTAGCCATAGGAAATCGTGCTTTTAGTGCAGCATAGTTTTCATCTGCATTAGGCTCTTGATAACTTATGAATACAATGTCGTACATAATTATCCATGTCTCGTGTTACCGTAGTGTATTACTTTAGATGTATCAGAACTAAAGTTCCTCCACGGATCTACTACGATACTATTAGATGGAATTTTGCAATACAATTTATCAGTACTGTCGCCTTCTTCTTGCATATACTTGTAAGTTGTACTTGCACTGTGTGCAAGTAATATAATGCTGGGCATACCTAACTCTACATCATCGTCTGTAAGAGGGTCAATATACGTAACACGATGTCCTTGTTGTTCAACATAATGTCCTACTAGTAAACTATAGCTACCGTCACAATATTCTACACCAGGCTTGTATGCTTTACCATGAATAAAGATTGGCATATTTGTTTCTTCTGCATATTTTACAAGTTCTAATGCAACATTTTTTGCTTGTATTTCCCTTGCATTCATTATTGCATCAAAAATATCGTAACCTAAGTTAAGTTCTTGTGCCATATAACGTAGTGCAATGTTATCTCTTGGATGACAGCCTCCTCCGTCGCCCATACCAGCTGTCATATACTGTGGACCCATAATACGCATAGTACTATCTGCAAGAGCTTTAGTTACAACGTCTACATTAATGTTACCTTGCCTTTGTGCAACATCTTGTATCATGTTAACAAGACCAATTTTTGTACTAATAAATGTGTTATAGAACACTTTAATACATTCGCATTCGTCCCATGTCCCAATAACATATCGAGGATTGTTTTCCATTATAGTTTTATAAAAGTCTACAAGCTCTTTTGCATCACCTGTTTCGGTACCATCTTCTGTACCAATCATTACCATTTCCGGATTTACCATATCCCATGCCACTGAGCCCATTGCAATAAGATAAGGATTATATATAAAGCGGCTATTGTTTGTAAGTTCAACTAACTGACTCCTAACTGTACCAGGCAATACTGTACTAATAAGTACAAGTAACTGGTCTTTATTCATATGTTCATTAGCTTGTGTTAGAACTTTCTTTACAATATCGTAAGAAAAATCTTTTGGACTAAGGTGGGCTGTAGGAGATCTGCCGTCATATGCAGGATCGTGTGGTGTAGGAACTGCTACAAATACAATGTCTTTATTTGCTACAACATCTTTTACTGTATCAACAACTGTAATATCGTCACTTGTAACTTTTGCAACATCATACCCTTCAACTTCGTGACCTTTTTGTGCAATTGCTTCCGCACAAGGCAAGCCAAGTTTGCCGATGCCTATAAAACCAACCTTCATTTAAAACTCCTATAATATACGTAGTTTATTATTTATTTAATAATCTTCAAGCGAATAAATTTTTGCAATTCTGCCGCCAATTTCCTGCCAATAATTTTTTCTTGGCATATGTTGTATACATTCACCAATACGCTCTTGCATTATGTTATAATAATCTACAGTCTCTTGTTTTAGCTCACGTCCAAAAAGATTAGCACAAACTTTTGATGCATGACTAAGGTGCCCTAGAACATCAGGATGGAAGTCAATTCCGCTAGTACGACCGTCAAAACTAGTATTTCCGCTATTGTCAAATAATTTCTTTTCGGGTAGTGCATTCCTTAACCACGAATAATTTTTTATTAATTTGTCAGTATGTAACTGATTTATACCTGCATACTCAACAAAATTTTCGTAATCAATCATATGACTTTGGTATGCTATTTTTATTGTATTGTTTCCGGAAATAATTGCCGTTGCATTTTTTACTATATCGTTATATGGAGAATAGTATTTTTTTAAAAAACGTTTATCATAGTAAGGATTATTATTAAATATATTTCCTCCTGACGTCCAATAGCCTTGTTGATCAACTCTATCTTCTCGATGCCACGATGACCAATTAACTATAACTAGATCGTCGTCGTTAATACTTTGTTTAATTTTTGCTTCAACCATTTTATGGTGTATGTATATGTTACCAACGCCGGAGTATCCCCAATTTTGAGAAGGCAATCCGGTATCTCTAGCAATTATGTTTGCCCAAGTTGGCCAATAGTAATCTGTATAACTACAACCAAAAGCAAAAAATCTATTGTATTTTTTCATTGAAGAAACTCTGAATAATCAATCTTTTCCATAACAGTCATATGGTTAAAATTATGTTCTAGTACTTCTTGCATATCTTTATACATGTCTAGCCATTCAATATCTGATTTATTTGTAAGTTCTTGTGTTAGTTTACAAATAGCGTCCATCCTAGCTGTAGGAGAAACAATAGCATCATAACTTTCGTCCCACCATTTATCAAAAGTTTTGAATCCTAGTTGTTTAAGCTGTGCAAGCGAGTTTGGATGACTTACAACAACAAAGGGATGATGACATAACATTGGCTTAAATATTTTTTCTGACATAAAGAGACAGGTTTTACGCTCTTCATTAAACGCAGTTTCCGAAGTTAAACTAAACCAAGTTCTAAGATATGTATCTTTAAACATTGTCCAAACATGATTTTTATTAAAATCTTCTTGATCTAATACTCGAGGCAACGTTGAAAGAAAATCATTGGCATTCTCTTTTGTAAAGCTGGGATGAGCCTCCCATCCTCCGGGTATTGCATGCCTATGAGTAATCGGTAAAGTAGACTGTCTAGGGTGCCCTCCTAAAAATTTTGAATGACTGAAGTCACAAATTTTAGGATCTAATAAGTTATAATAATTAAGCATAACACCAAGTGTCATCCTGTGCTGACGTGTAACTCTGTTCAAACAACTAAAACTTTTCATATCTTCTAATTGTTGCTTGTATTGAATTTGTTCTTCAAAGGAAATAGCGTCAGCTTCGTTTTGATATGTTAATAGTCCGCAAAAAGAAATAGACGGAACAATATTAATCTTATCTTTTTTATTACCGTAATATTTGTCGTGAACTTCTTTTTCTTTTAAATTTGATGTTGTAATAATAATTTGACTTGGCGGGATTTTATGTTTTTCTAATGATGTATAAAGTACATCATAATAATCTCTACGAACACCAACACTTTTTAGTACTTTAGTTTCTAATAACGGAAATCCTTCCCAACCTTGGTCAATATGTATAATACATCTACGCTTTGCTGCTGATCTTATTACTATGGGTCTATGTAGCGCCAATAAGTCAAACAAATTACGTCTAGAAGAATCGTAGCCGCCGAGCCAATTAGCAGGAGGACCTGATGTACCAATTTCGTATATATAACGCATTTTTTTAGCGTCTTTAACAGTTATTTCTCGGACTTCTCCTAAAGATCTACAATGATCTTTTAAGAAGTGGTTACACAAAACGTAACGTCCATGAAAAAATGGATCCATTAAATTACGTTCTGGCACTCGTTTACCTTTTTTGTTCTTAACAATTTTATCGTGTGCAAAATAATACACTATATTTGTTTTACCATCTACTTCTTCAATATAGTGTAGTTTGTTTCTAGTCGTCATAATGCGTGATACTCCCTTCATGCATTTCTATTAGTGGTATTGTATCATCCAATCCAATTGTATTTAACCAGTCAGTAAGTATCTTTGGAAATACACCTATGTCCTTGCCTCTGCGCTTATCGTACTGTGCATAAAAACTTTTAAAATCGTGCTGTAATTTATCTTTGTCTTCAGTTGTGCGCCTATGTGGTTTATCTACAACTTCAATATAATCTATTAACCGCTGTATTTGTGCCTTTTCGCCTGAATTAAATAAAGGATTATTCTTATTTTTTTCAAACCAATTTTCTAATTGTTCTCTGCAATGATCCTTAATATGATCGGGCAATGCTAACGGGCTCATAAAACTCGGCCAACGTAAAATATTTAAATCGACAGCAGGTTTATGAGGTGCATATTTTGCTTTTAATTCTGCCATGTCATCTAAGAATTCTGTAATACTAAACAAACTTAAACTTGTAATAGTCATCATAATTGTTGCACATCTTAAACGTCCATTACTAATAACATATTCTAGGTTATCTTTCCAAGTATTATATTCTAGTCCGTCTCTTATATAATCTGCTTGCAATCCAGTAGCTTCGCAACTAGTAAACAAGTCAAACTCTTTATAATTATCAAGTTTAGTAAAATCAACTAAGTCTTGTATTAAATCATCTTTTACCATAAGATTTGAATTAATTGCAATTCTTAAATTAGGAGCATGATTTTGTTTTACAACTTTTGCAAAGTTCCAAAACTGATGACTTACTAATGCTTCGCCGCCAGTTATCCTAAGTTCTTCTAGTTCACTGCTTAATTGCGGCCACCATTTAAAAAATGCTTCTACATAAGGATTGCCTTCGTTAAATTTTCCGTACGGTTCGGTCCATTCACCGTCATGATGATAGGCGCCTGCGCCATCTGATTTCATTTGTTGATATGGACCATTCTTTTTAATATCTTGTGCCCATGTAGTGCTATAACTTGAATTACAATAACTACATGCTAAGTTACACGTTCTATCAAAACTAATTTCTAATGTTTTTGGAATAACATCTTCATATGGATCATTTTCTGCGATTGCAATAATATCTTTTTCTTTGTATATTTGACTCTTATATACTCTATCAGAAATATTATCTCTACCAATATCTTCAATTTTCCAGCAGTACTCACATTCAGGTGGTCGTTCACCTTTAATCATACGCTCACGTTGTTTCTTTTTGTGTGCTGTATTATGCAACGCACTAGGATTAGTTTTAATTTCTTCCTTGTCAATAGGATGAGGAATAGGCAAGTGACAACTATGTGTCATACCATGGCCTAGATGGATAGTTGCATTAAGCCATTTAGCAGCACAGAAGCTAGGACTAACTGAATCTAATACTTTCTTACGCCAGTCAAATAATTCTTTACTCATAGTGTTTTGCACTCCCAATAAAAATCTTCCATTTCAGGAAATACTTCTAAAAAATTCTTTCCTCTACGCTTGTCGTGCTCGTCAAAGAATGCAACGAAGTTTTTTCTTCCTTCGATAAGTTCTTTTTCCTTAATATGCTTAGGACTCTGCTGCATTACCCAATATATCCTTTGTAATCTATTAATTTCATAGTCGTACATACCGATGCCGCAAAGTGGCGGCCAATGACTATGTTCTTTATTTTGGAACATCCAAGTGACTTGGTCTTCAAGCATTTTTAAATAGTTGTCATCTTGAACTATTAGTATTGATTGATGCGGTGGCCAACGTAGATAACTAACATCTAAACTCACTGCATGGCTTTTTGCAGGATCAGTGTGATGTTTTTTACGCAAGTCTAACAAGTCTTTCATTAGGTCTTGATAACTAGACAAACTTAATGAGTTGTATGTTGCCATATTTGTAATTTTGCAATCTGGTATTTCTGTTAACACTTTATCGCAATTGTCAATCCACTGGTTATAATCCATACCATGTCTAATATACTCAGCACGTTTGCCGTGAGCTTCTGCACTAGTATAAATTTTAAAATCTTTGATTAAACCTTCGCCTTGAATGCGTTTGGCCTTTTCTATCATCTTGTCAACTAAACCGTCTGGTACACAAAGATTGCTGTTTATGTTTAATTCTAAGTTAGGATTAGGATTCTCAATAATATAATCTAAAACTTTAAAAGTATCTTTTGCCATTAATGGCTCACCGCCAGTAATTCTAAATGTATGCAAATCAGGATACAGTTTTGGCCACCATTTCCAAAACGCTTCTACATAAGGATTATGTTCTCTATGCGGAATAGGCATTTTGCCATTTTGTTTAATCCAATCTAAATTATTAAAATTATATGTAGTGCCAGTATACCCGCCATGCTTTTGTATTTCTTGCATCCAAGTACTACTAATTTCAGGTGAACAGTATGTACACGCAAAGTTACAAGCATTTGAAAAACTAACTTCTACATAGCTAGGATTTGTATTTTCATCCGGAGAGCTCTTTGCAATAATATCTTTTTCAGGCCAAGCCCATTCTTCTGCACTTTTAGTTATTCTGTCACTAAATGTAGAACCATCCGACGAGTCTTCAGCTGTCCAGCAATAGTCACATTCTTCTGGACGTTCACCTTTAAGCATTTTAGCACGTTGCTCTTTCTTAAACTTAGTGTTATGTAACGCACTAGGATCTACTTCAATTTCTTCTAAAGGTATTTTATGTGTTGCTGGGTGATGGCAACTGTGCGTATGACCTGTTTGCAAGTGAAGTGTAACTTGCTTCCATTTAGCAAGGCACATAGAACAACTGATGTTATTGAGCTCTTCTCTTACACTCTTATATCCTGTTAAAACGTCACCCATTATACGTCCTTTAGTTCTTCGATAAATCTTTGATTATCGGTTCTTGAAGGATTTTGATAAACTGATTTAAAAAATTTACTTTGCTGTGCATCTAATGGCTGGGCTGCAATAGGTATATCTAATTTAGCTAGAATTTTATCGCCTAAATCTTCAATAGAATCTTGCAATCCTTCCATTGATACCCTTGGTTCAACTTCTTTCCAAAGACTGTTTAGGTATTTAAAATCTCTAACTTGTACATAATCCCAATCTGTACACATTGTTTTATACAGACCTTCTCGTGCGCCATAGATTGCCCAAAGGCCATTGTCAACATCTGCACCTACCATAGTCCAAATGTATAACCAATGTAAACATCTCCAATGATTATCTTTAAACTCTTGGGGTGTAATTCTTACGCCTCGGTCAGTAGCAAGTTTTACACCTTCTCTAAAACCTGCTCTCCATGCTTGTCCTGGTGTTTCATTATTAAATACGTCTGAATAAACACTATTCATTTGAATATACTGCGCATCCCAGCAAAAATCTACTTGTGCATGTGCATTAGTAGGATCTGCGTTTTCGTGTGTGCGCATGTTTAATACATATTCAGTAGGCCAGCATTTAATGCCGCCGTTGCCGTACATCAATCCATTTATTTCATTTTGGCCGCACCAACTAATAACAGCATTTTGTAAATCAACATGTTCAGTAAAATCAATTTCTTGATTTAGAAATTCTGCACGTATTCTGTTATCACCATCGACTGTAATAAATCTATCTGTTTCACTTAATTTTGCACAAGCCTTGTGTGCAGCATCACTACCTTCTACTCCGTGAACACGTTTAGCCCATGGAACTTTTTGACATAAATCTGCATAGTTTTTTTCTGCGTTTGGCTCGTCATAAGACAAATAAATTATGTCATAATCAATGGGCTTAAATTTACTCATTTATTGTACTACCTCATGTGCATAGTGTTCAAAATATTTTGCTGTGTATATACTTACATTAACTCCATCTTGCTCAACGTCATATATGAAAGGGATAGTAGTTGGCTTTTCCCAAAGTAACTCTTCGGCATTTAACTCTAGCGTTCTATAAAGAATATTAGGATCATATTTTTCTGTTACACTAAAATACAACTTGTCTTTAACACTATAACCGCTAGTATTTAAAAATGCTTTAGTATACGGATTAAGTACAATTGTCCAGCACTTATCAACAAAATTCTGTTGTATAATAACATCATAGTCCTTAGTAGTATTATAATTATAAATCTGAGTGCCTACTAGTACTAATTGTCCGTTTTTTAAAGTATCTTTATCTACTACAGTATGTTCAGTCTCATAAAACAAAGTTTTGTTATTTAATGAATCAAATTTTAAAAGTTCTTCTGAATCCCAAACAATTAAATGTCTATCAGATTCTTTCCAAAAAACTGTGTTCTGTTGTTTTTCAAACTGCTCAGAGGCATATTTAATACTAAAAATTTTATTATTACTTAATACAATCATACCCAAGTTTAGGTCGTTAGTGTCGATAACTGTTAGGTGCTTGTTTTCATCAGCGTATAAAATAACATCTTGTACGATAATTTCACAATTTGCTTTTCTAAATTTAGTTTCTGCTTTTTGGTCTTTTTTAATTCTGTAAACTGTTCCTCGATGCCAAACATGTTGACCTTCTGTATGTGATAATTCGTCATACCAAACATCAACATGCACACCTTCATATTCAGGTTGCATTATTAAACGATTTGAAACGTGTGTAACTGTTGACGTGTCTGTTAATAGCACATCCTTTATAAAAAGTTCTGCATTGCCAAATACTTGACCTTTATCGTTGTCTGCTAAAAGTTTGTAAACATTATCTTCATAGAATACTATTTGATCTTTTACATATTCGCCATCAACTGCCCATATATAAACATCAACACCGTCGTATGCTGGTTCAAGTGTGCTATGGCCGTCATTATAATTTTTAATTAACGGTAACTCATAACATAAAGTAGCTGCAATTTTATTTTCGTCTTCATATGTTTTACGTTTTAACATCCTGTCTTTAATTGAAACATCGTATGTTACGACCCATTCGTCAAGTCTATACTCGCCTTTAAGTAAAGGTTTTGCTTCATCCTGCGTAACTACTAGCAATTCAAAATCTTCTGTATCATATTTTCTATTACTAATTTTCTTAACAGCACCAGTTTGTTTTTCATAATAAACATATGCTTCACTTGAAACAGCTTCTACTTTTAGTTTTCTTATTAAACTTGCTAACTCAGACATTTAACAAACTCCTATATCTTTCAACAACTGGAGTTTTTTCTAAAAAGCTATTTTCTGTATAATGCAATATACCAGTTTGTATAAAATTACCTATTTTTATATTGCAATCTTTTGAAATATAAAATCCAACTTTGTCTAACCAAGACGATTCTACTTCTTTCCAATCTTGGCAATGTGCTTTCATATGCACAAATGTAGGCAATGACGATATTCTATTAGTAATTTCATCTTCACAATCTAAAATTTTTGCAACAATTGACGCACATACATCTATACTAACTTGTTGTGGTCTAGACTGTGGCATTAATTGTTGCTCGTAAAACGTTTCCCAGTTGTTAACCACTAACTCTAACCATGCATAAAAGTCTTGTGCAAACTCACATTTTTTGAAATAATGAAATCCGCTAAACAAATTTGGAAGATTACTGTCAATAAATGTACGTCGATAAAACTCTGTATCTGCAGGAGTTCCCCTGTAATTTAAAACTTTATTAGTAAAGAATATATCGTAATTTGATAAAAAGTCCCACCAAACATCAATATTCTGTAGTACTAACATATCTGTGTCCATTACGATAGTTTCATTGTAAGGACTAGCATGATATAACTTCCAGCGATTTTCTACTTTCCATTCACTAGTTTCTGCATGATCGCCATATGGGATTGGAATAATTTGATCAAATAAGTTTTTATTTGGTACTTCGTCATTTGTAACTATGCTAATTTTTGTATCAGGATTATGTGTACATAAACTCATTGCTAACAAACAGGCTTGATCTACATAATTATCAGTTTCATTATTTTGAGCTAATACTACTATTCCTTTATCCATTTTCTAACTCCTCGTCGATCATCCGTGTTAAGCTAAACTTGTTCATAACGTGTATGGTTAAGCCTTTTGTTCTTATAGAAGTGTATTCGCCTGTATAATTTTCTTTTTCAATAAGAAACATCATTTCGTCATTTTTCATTTGCCAAAGAATGTCCTTGTCGGCGGTGTAAAACATTGTTCCGGGCAATTCCTCAGCAAAACTACCCTGTGCAAATCCATTCATTATATGAATAGCAATACTAAATGCAAAGTCATTTCTAAAAAGATGAGACTTTATTTGATATGTTCTTCTATAATGATGCCACTCGTCTTCAATGTGCTTAACTAAATCAAAAAACTTTTTATTAGTTTCTGTTTTTTTAAAAAACACAACAGTTGCCCAATAAAAATCAACACTAACATCGTCAATTTTTTGAAATTCGTCTTCATTTCTAGCTTGAGAAATATCACTTGATTTTTTATATATCATAAAGTCTGCATCAGATTCAAACACAGATGCTAGTAAATTATTAGATATAATGTAATCAGTATCTAATAGTAGTGTTTCATCATACGGAGATAATTCATATGCACTTGCTCGATTAGCATTCTTAAAGCCCGCAGATTTCTTTGACAATGCACCATCATAGAAATAACGCATATTTCCTTCTTCAGTATAATCTAGTTTAATTACTTTATCAAAATCGTCAGTGCCGTATGTTTGCTCTAAGTATACGGGGCTGTCTGTTGCAAGAGACACAGGAACTTTTAGATATTTTTTGATACGTCTTGCTAAAAAAACTGCTTGTTTTACATAATCTAATTGTCCGTTATTTTTAGCAAAAAGAAATACACCTTTACTACTCATAATCGACTAACTTCTCTACGCTTCTATTCTTTTTTAGGCTCATATAATCTGCGTGATAAGCATTTGCCGCCTCAAAATATTGTGTAAGAATTTTTTCATAAAATTCATCGACATTTTGAATAAGTGCAGGATTACTATTATCGTCAATTAATACAATTTCGTCTTGATCTGCTTCAGCCATAGCTTTACAAAAGTTAATTAATTCTTTAGTAATTGTAAATTGTGACCCGGAATAAAAATACAATAGTCCTTCTTCAAATCTTTCTCGAAGAACACGTTTTTGATTGTTTAGTGTCATCATATAATTTGAAAAATCTAATGCTTTTTCAAGGCGCTCATCCATAGTAATACTCCTATATTATTATACTACTAGTATATAACAAATTTTTGGAGTTGTCAAGCTATTATTGGATTATAACGGAGAAATGAGTGCGCCCGCAGGTAGTGTTTCTTGATATGTAACTGTAGAATATATAGTGCCATTAATATTTACTTGGCCAGTTGGTACAGATAGTAATATGTCACTTTCAAAATCACCAAAAACAGTTTCATCAATTCCATAAGATGTGTCATTTGGCTGGCCGTCTACAAATGATACTTTAAATTGTATTACTCGTTGGCTTACTTGTCTAGCCCTTATTTCGTAATCGTTTCTAGCATATAGTGCGCCGCCACTTTTAGAATAGCATAGTCTATATGCGCTAGTTAATCCATAATTACCTACAGGATACCCTGTTCCTACACTAGAATTACTATACGTTGATTCGGCAGCAAAAGATATTTGACCCATATTGGATAAAATTGTGCGCCAATCAACTGTTTTGGATTGACTTCCGGTGTAATCAACACTTCCTTGAAATCTTATTTGTCCGCCGGAATTAAAAAAGTGCCGGCGTGCTGCATTTGTTGGAAATTCAACAGTAAAAATGTGACTGATCTGTCCATTCCACGGACCATTAGAAGCTAATCTTGTACTTGTCATTGTATTGCCGCCGGGGTCTTCAAGTCTTACAACTGCTAGTTGGGAAGAATCGACTAAAAATTTATCGGTTTCGAGATTTGTTGCTAAATTTTCTAATCCAGTAATATACGCTTCTTCAATTTTGTCAGCGGTTGTAGGGTTAGCGTCGATATCTCCTACAACAAAATCGTCAATACTAACAGATGATCCTATTTGGTGATATCTAGCACGTACAATATCAACATATAAGTCTTCGTAGTCTTGTGCTGAAATTTTGTCAGCGTCAACTGGGCTAGTAACTGCCTGTGTGCCAATTACTGAGTTTGTTGTAGTGCCTTGTCCGTAACCAAATTGAGGAGAAGATGTCGTAGAAGCCCCAAGAACGGTGTTTACCCGCGCTCTTAAATTATTATATCTACTGGCTTGTACAACTGTTGGCATGCATTATCTCTCATTTTAAGTATTTAGTTAGAAGTTTCAACAGAGATAATTGTTATGATAGTGTAACACTATTAAAATATGTAGGTGCAATTGCTGCAACATCACCGGTAGCTCTATAATGCTGTATAGTGCTACGTAAAATTCCGTCTACATTGTTATCTATTACATTATCCACTGCTAGATCATTAAATTCAATTCTAAAAATAATTCTAGTTTCAAAATCAGATCTTACTTTAACAGTGTATGTATTAGCTGCATAAATTCCTGAACCAACACCTGAACCAACTTTGTTATAAACGTTTTGGTAATTGCTAGTTAAGTTATAATTACCTATAGACGTTCCGCCACCAGCTGTTGATATTGTAGTATTTGCACTAAATCTAATAGTACCTGTACTTGAACACAATTGTGCCCAGTCTAGACCTTTAGGTGTACCCGAACTACTGTTAGACGAAGTAATTCTTATTTCGCCGCCAGTATTAAAAAAATGTCTTCGCTCATCTGCACTAGAAAAAGTAGCGATAAATTCATGATAAATTAAGCCGTTCCATGTTGAAGATCTAACTGTACTAATAGCAGGTTCTAAAGTTGCTTGACTAGAATCAACTATTGCTTTATCAGCTTCAATAGTCGACATTAAAGATTCAAAATCCGATAATCCTTTTTTAGCTCCTTCAGGATCTGCTGAAGTTACACCACTATCATCTACAAAGAAACTTTCATCCTCGGCAATCACGTTTAGATTTTGTACAACTTGTGCTACTGATAAGTCACCCGGGCCTACTTGGTGTACTCTAGCTTTTAGTACGTCAGCATAAATTAAATTTAAATCTTCTGCTGTAATTACATCAGCTGCATTTGATACTTGGGCACTTGATAATGATTGTCCGTAGCCGTTTTGTCCTGCACCGTTACCTAAAATAAGCTCTATACGAGATTGTAAATTGTTAATTCGTGCTGCTGTAATTTCTGCCATTTTGATACCTTATACTTTAAGTACGCATTCTACTAATTTTTCGCCTTCGTCGCTGTTGCTTTCTAATGCAACACCCACTAAAGAACCTCCGTTGATTGCAGTTCCTGCACAACCATTGTTGTTTACATATACTGCATCGCCTTTTGTTACAGAACCAACAACACGTACAGGTAGTCGTCCTTTAAGTCCAATATATTGTCCTTCAGCGTCACTATTCATCATTAAAGCAGGATCAGTTGAAACTACTCCAATTGCCATACAGCCCGAGCTTACAGGCTCTACTTCTGCTTCTCCTTTACCAACACAAACTACTGTGCCAGGAGCAAGATCTTCTGCTGTAGAATATTTTTCTGCTAAGTCAGCATATCTTGCTTGTGTTGCTGTACCTTGGAATAAGTTTGCAGCAATATTTCCTGTTGCATCTCTAACTGCAACTGTATTATTTGATGCACTCACACTTGATGTACGGAACTCGCTGCCCACTCGTAATGCTGTTGCTCTTGATGCTTCACCTGTAAAGTTAGAAGCATAAACATTTGACCAGCCTAAACTAGCTGTACCTAATGAAAATGTATTATCTGCTGCTGGAACTACACTAGTATCATTAATTGTTGCTACATGTGTAAGTGTTCCAGCCGATGTAGTAACTTTAAATTTAATATTACTATTGTTTGTTACGTTTTGTATTAATCCATCGTAACCGTTGTCATCAATTTTAATTTGTAAATCATTTGAATCACCAATTAATATGCCTGCGTCTGGTAATTCTAATCCTTCTGTAAACTGGATATTTGCGCCGCCGGAGGTTTGAATAAAATTACTTGCATCAACGCCGCCTAATTTTAGTGCGTTTGAAGTTGTTCCCCAAAAGTAATGATCCGTTGATGTAACACCATTTGTTGCTGTTTTAGTATTCTTTAATGTAACACCTTTTCTTAGTTTATCGTAACCTTGTCCTTTTACTACAGTTTCACTTGCATTTAAATCAAACTCAGATGGGCTAATAATAAATATGATTTCATCTTCAATAACAGCGGTAATAATGCTTTTGGTTCCGCCAAGTGCATCTACAACTTCGCGACTTTGCATTTGGGTTACACCTTCGCCTGCATTCTGCGGTCCTATAAGTACAAAACTTGTGCCGTTAAATACGTAAAGTTGATCGTTGCCGCTGTCCCACCAAAAGTCTCCGGTTGCTAATCCTGTTGGTTCTGTTACACCAATCTCTGCGCCGCCGGTTGTACGCCATTTTGTACCATCATAGAATTTTAGTTTACTTGTACCGCTATCAAACCAAACTTGACCACTTAATGGTCTAGCTGGCTGATTAGCTCCACTAAAATTTTCTAGCAAAAATAGGAAATTTTCATTTTGAATTTCTCCATATCCTGCATAGTTTTTACCTATGAATTTAAGGTCAGTTGTTTGATCAACTGTACCGTCTTCTACTGTTGTTAACAGTGTGTTATTATATCTATCAATTGAATAAGCCATTCTTGTGTAACCCCTAAGTGCTATATGTTATTTATCGTTTTACGGATATGTCGATGTTGGTTGATCAATTACCCATATTGTTCCATTTGATACATACTGCATCAGTGCTCTTGCTGGTGTAAGGATAACATTACCACTAGCGCCTTCGGCAGCAAATGTAACACTCTGTACAACTGATTCATTTTGTGTTCCATTAGAATCAACAGGAATAAATGCAATATTCTTTGCTGACTCAACATCAACTCCTTCAACTGTTGCTCCTGCATATGATGTTGTATGTATACGTGCAATCTTTCCGTTATTATCTGCATTAGCAGGATATAGATCGCCTAGATAAGCAGCAACATTGTTTTCTAATATTGCTCCTACGCCTAAACCAGTAACATCCATACTAAATGCTATTACTTCAGTAGATATTTGTGTATCTACATAATTTTTTGTTGCAGCATCTTGTGCAGCAGTTGGGTCAGCCATGCCAGTAATTTTCTGGCTGTCAGCAATATTGATGTCGCCGCCGGCTGTTATAGCAATGCCTGTTGTTGATGTAATTGCCATGTCATTGGTAGAACTAATAACTTTTCCGTTAATATTAATTTCATCAACTTGTAATACTGTAAGTGTACCGATTTGATCTAAATCTAGTGCTTTTGTAACATTTACAAGTGTATCATCTGTAAGTTTATCTACACCGCCAATTTTGTATGCTTTAGTTGTATCACTAATATCAACATTAACATTAGCCGTCCATGCATTTGCTGTTGTTTGCCATGTCCATAATTTTTGTCCTACATCACTTGTGTCTAATACAAGGCCAGCATTGTTGGCCTCTGCACCTGTTAGTGTTGTTCCGTCTGCTGTTTTAGCAATTTCAATATTTTTATCTTCTACCCGTAATGTAGCAACATCAATACTTGTTGTGTCACCTTCAATTACCATATTACCTGTAACTCTTAGATCACCATCAATGTCAAAAGTATATTCAGGAAGTCTAAAGTCGCCTGCGTCTGTTCTGTTAAAAATACCTACTCTAGCTGTACTTGCATCAACGTATATTGCGTCAACACTAACAGATCCGAGAGATGATGATTTTACACGCATACTAATATCGTGATCAGTTAGTTGGTTTTCAAAATAAAATCTCGGTCCAACAACTTTTTGCACATGATTTTGTCCAAGTCCAATTGTTAATCCACCTGAGTTTTGTATGGTTAATGTACCAACTGTAACTCCGTCAGTAGTAGAAGGCAAAAACGAGTCAGCTGTTCTAACTTGTCCGCTAGATGTAACTAGAGCATTTGCAGATTCTGCTGTTCCCCTCCATTTAAAATTACCTGGATCTATTAAATTAAATCCTGGATAAATTATTCCGTCTGGATTATCTGCTGTGACAAGTCCTAAAACCCTTTGTGCATAGATTGGTGTAAATTGAATGTTACTAATTACTGCTGATAGTGTGCCGCCTACATATAGATTTGCAACTGTACGTGATCTACTTTGTGTATCAAGTATGCTACTTATTTGGAAGCCACTAGTGCCCTGGTTCTTTGTATATTGCGGGCCAACTAATATTAAATCAGTCCCGTCATAGGCATGCATTTGGTTATTTTCGTTATCAATCCATAGATCACCTGCAACCATTTGTGGCCTAGTATCATCTACAAATGGGCCACCACTTGATTTCCATACTGTTCCGTCATAAACTTTTAATCTCTGTTCTGCACTATCCCACCAAATTTGTCCTTTTAGTGGGTTACTAGGCGCAGCAGTATTACTAAAATTTTCTAATAATTTTATAAAGTTTTCGTTAAAATACTCACCATATCCGCTATAATTTCTACCAACTAACACAAGATTAGTACTACTCGTATCAATCTGTCCGTCAATTAAATCTGTAAGTAATGTTCCGTCTGTTTTGTTTAGTTGATAGCTCATTTATTATTGCCCCGTATAAATTATATAGTTTAATGCTAAGAACGGGTTCATAACATCAATTGCATTTCCAACTGTTGCGTCAGTTTTAATGCCTCCGCTTGATGCTATACCTTGTGTTCCGCCTAGTCCAGGTGCTACCGGAAGTTCAATTGCATTGTCGTCTACAGGTTCGCCTGCGCCAACACGTACACCATAAAACTGTGTACCCGAATCACCTTCTAAGTCATGTTCATGTTCTGGTAGATTATCAGTATTAATTATTTTAGATTCTGCACCAGCGTTTCCGCCAATAGCATCAGCAGCAATATCAGTTACTCTGTTTGCACTTGGACCTCCCATATTATCAAGACCTAATGGAAATCTACCTCTAAAATCTGGTAGTGCAAACGAACTAACACCGTTGTTAGTTAACAATGAAGGATCTTTAAAATTATATTGTATTGCTAACCACAATTGGTTATAGTCTGACTTTAATACTTCAGTGCCGTCACATAATAACCAACCTGCGGGCGCTTCTTCTCCACCATATGGCATAATTGCGCCTGCTGGTACTAACGGAATATCTTTTAAGAAATTGCGTTTAGATATTTTATATGCACCTGTAACGCCAGTAGTTCTGTTTATTAGTATTTCGTCGGCATTTTCAGCTTCAAAAACTGTTTCTTTATTGCTAATAAAACTGTTTGCAATACTTACCGCAAATGTTTTTGTGCTGCCACCTGTCTGTCCGTCAAATTCAAAACTAGTAGGATTAACATCGCCACTTAGTGCAAATGTTGTAGCACTAGCAAGTCTGTCTGCAGATCCTGCTCGTCCGCTAACTGTGCCGCTTACATTACCTTGTATATTTCCAAAGAATGTAGTAGCATATACTTGGTCGTATTTGTTGTTGACTGTACCAATATTTCTTGAACTAGGTGCATCTGGTACAATATTTCCTGTTTGTAATATGCCTCCTATATCAACATCGCCGCCGATATATGCATTAAGAGCAACACCAATGCCGCCTGATGTAACAATACTACCTGTGCCTATTGACGTTGAATCAATCGGGGTAGCAACTGTTATTACTCCAGTTTCTGCTTCACCTGTTTTAGGAGCAACTTTAACATTGCCCTTGACATCAAGTGATTCTTCAGGAGCTGATGTATTAATACCAATATTACCTGAACTATTAATACTCATTACTGTTGGTGTTAAATTACCACTACGTAGTCTAAAATCAATACTTGATCCGCTGGTATTATGTTGTATAATTCCTGTTTCGCCGTCAATTCCTAGTGCAACTTGTCCGCCGGTACCAATTTTTATACCATCATTGCTTTTAACACTTAGTTGAAAATCTGTGCTACTTGCTGCATTTCCTCTTAAAAAATTGGTTGCAGGAATTATGTCGCCGCCGACAATTAAGTTTTCTGCTTTTTCAGAAATACCTCGGAACTTTAGCGTTTCTGTTCCTACAATAGCTTCGTCAGCAAGATTAATACCTGCTTGTATTCCCTGTCTGTATCCTGCAATAGATGTCTTAGGAGTAAATGCTTGACTACTAACAATAGCAACTGGTTTATCTTTTACTTTAATTGATAGTACACTGTAAGTAATGTCGTTAGTGCCAACAATAGATTGTGCAGCCGCACCTGTTAATAATCCGTCACTAAAGTCTGGACCAACTAATACCCAAGTACTACCTGTAAACAAATATAGCTGCTGACTTTCTGTGTTTACCCATAAGTCGCCTGCATTTGAATTTACTACTGCCGGTTCTGCACTTGCCTTTTTTAGTCCGCCACTAGCTACCCAATTAGTTCCGTCATAAACTTTTAGTTGATCAACATTTTGTGTAGTATCATACCAAAGTTGACCTTCTACTGGTCTTTCAGGAGCATTAGGACTTGCAAAATTTTCTAGTAAATGTAATAAGTCTTCTGCGATTGCTTGTCCGTACGCTGTTGTATTGCGTCCAGGTAGCATCAAACTAGTTTCGTCGTTTAATGTATTATCCTCAACAACAATTGATCCTTTATTAATTGTGTCAGTGTAATTTACTGTATATGGCATCTATATACTCCCTTACCCTGCCAAGCTCTGTATGCGAACAGTATAATCAATTTGAACTAATCTATTCAAACTCTTTTGTACTGGATGGAAAATTACATGTGTTATTAATCTTCCTTCGCCGGATGCGCTATAACTGCGCAATCCTAATTCATCAAATACGTACGGACTATCAGTTGACGCCGCAGTATCAAAAGCATCTTGGCCGTTTGGTTCACCGTAATCAAGTAAACAAGTTACAATAATATCAGTATAGTTTGTACCAGCAACGTGTCTAGTTTCTAATTTATTTCTAGCAGGATCTGTGTTGTTAACGCTTCTGTCGTCTACAACTTTTGAATATGTTTCGTTATACAATCCTGCATTTGTACCTGTACTGTTTGGTGTTAGGTACGTAATTACTCCAGTAGGGTCAACACTAGTTCCACCGTTGCCAAGGCTTAATTTATTAATAAATCCTTCGCCGGCGTTAGCTAGACTTTCTGCAAGTGCAATACTCATGTTTTCATAGTGAATTGCATTGCGCTTGTCAATGTAAACTTTGTTAGTTTCCGGATCATATATCTTGATATGACCTTGCACTACTACTCCGTTTGTATCTTTCATGTTATCGCTCATTTATTTTTCCTATACTGTATTTATTCAGGTAGCTCTGTTGTTCCGGCACGTAAGAATCTAGCAATTGAATTTTCTGTATCTCCTAGGGATATACCGTTTTCTGTCCAGCTTCTTCCTTGTTTTTTAGTTACTGTTACTGATATTCCGTCTGCTGGTGCTGTAGAAAGTACTAGAGCATTAGCATTAACAGTAAATTCAGCAGCATGTGTAACATTGCCTTCCGGACTATCAAGTGCTATTGTTGGATCAAACACATCCAATGTATTTTTTCTTTGTCTAATTCCGCCAACAAATACTTCAACTTCGTTAACTGAATCAACTGTAAATGGTATAGCAAACGTTGTTTGCACACCGTCAACTTCTTCCCTAAACGTATGTGTCATTGTAGCATCTGCATAAGGAACTGTTTTAGCTATATTTTGATCAAACACTTTTGATCCAGCAGTGTGTACATTTTTAACTCCTGTACCGAGTGTTCCTCTTCGTAGTTGACGCAATGTATTATTTTCTTTTACAAAATATTCAATACGTTCGCCGTCAATAAAGATAATACCTGGCAAATTTTGTCCTTTATTTGGCTCAGATAAATTACTTGCATCTTCTACTTCAATCCTTAAATCATGGTAATTTAAATTATTTGCTAATGTAGTTGCTGATTTATCTAAACGTTTAAAGTGTGTTCTATTTAACATATCTTTAAATTGTCTAAATGCAAACTTAGTTCTACTTACAGGAGCAGTAAAATGTATTACATCAATTTTATCATTTGTTGATGGTTGTCTAATTAATCTTACTTTCATTCCGTCATTAGTAACATAGTAATCAACACTAGGTGTTAACAATTCGTTGTTTACAGATACCCAAACATACTGTGCATCAGGAGCAGGCGAACGTAAACTAATTTCACCAGTTGTTAATCTAATGTAATTTACATAATCTAATTCATCTGGAGACATTAGTTTTCTAGATACAACATCATAGTTAATTCTATCAATGTCTAACAAGTTATGATTTGAAAATTGGTATATTTCAATAGTATCATTTAATGCAGGAGGTGTGTCAAATGTAACTGTTTTACCTGATACTCTATAATCACCGTCGGTGATTACAAATACATCAACAACATCGCCAGGAGTACCTACATCATCTGCTAATATAATACTACTATTTGAAATTTCAAATCTCCAGTCAATTGGAGTTGTTTTTTCAACGCCATTTAAGAAAACTTTAATATCGTTCACTTCGAGGCTTCCCGAAGGATGTTGGAATGTTTCAACAGCAAATTCTTTTTGTCCTGTTTGCGGAATTACAAATTCAACATTGTATCCTGCTTTTAAAATTGTATTATTTACTTTTACAATTAAGTTGTGTTCTGTTGGAATTGAGTAAAACGGAGATTGTAGTAATTCAAAATCAGCTAACGTGCCGTCACCGGTAAATGTATCTTTAGTAATTTGACTATAATTTACAGTATCTGAATTACCAAATGCTGTAAAGTGGATAGTTTTATTTGCATCTTGTACTTCATCAAATCTAATAGCTGCAAATAATCCTACTGTTTCTGTTTCTAAAACATCTACAGTTTTAGGAGTACCGTCAACTGTAACAGAAACTTGCATTCCTTCTACATATTTGACAGGAAGTGTGTATTCTTCTGACGTTCCGTCAGTAATTAACGTTCCAAAATCTAATATGCTTTGTATTCCTTGTGCTACTGCTATTATATTAAGTTCAGCACCTACTGTTGCACTAGCAAACGTAATAGTTTTATCTGTCCAATTAACTGTATAATCTGTGTTTGGCAATAATTGGTTGTTTAATTTTACAAATACTGCATCACTTGTGCTTGGCAGTACACCAAGACTATAAGTTAATGTGCTATCCATAATATAGCTTTGGCTAAAGATTTGACCTTGTCCGTCGCTATCTCTAGTATAAACTTTAATATCTAAAGTATCTATTACTTGTCCTGGAACTAATTCTTCTGGGCCTTTGGATGTTGTAGGTGTAACAAATCCGTCGCCGTCTACAACAATATCTTCGGCATTTAAACCAGTGGCTGTTGAATATACTAAATCTCCGCCGTTAATTTGTGTATCATAACTTGTTGGGTCTAGACCTATTGATCCATCACTTGACGATTTTCTTACAACAAATACATCTCCGTCTAATAGACTTATACCCAAATCTTGTACCAAAATTGTATCTGTTATGCCGTCACCGGTAATACTAGATGTAATAGCGTTTACATTAGTAGCCGATGTTCCAGGAATTTCATCTGTCCCTGCTACAAAATCAGGTGCGTCAATTCTCACACCGTTTTTGTACAAGTTGTACACAACGTTAGCTTCAAGAGGAGCACTTAATTGTACTGCAATTGTTGATCCGTCTGCTGTAAATACTTCATCTTCAAAAGTATTTTCAAATACATCCCAATTATCAGTATACCAGCCTTGTGTATCCCAACCTGATGGTCCGGAAAAATCAAAACTACGTATTTCTACTCCGCCATAGTCAATTCCGTCTAATAACTGCGACAACTCTTTACCAAACATATTTGCACCTGGCTGATATGCAAATTTAATTCTATCTTCAGCACTTAATAAACTTATAGGCTTTTTATATTTGACTTGAATTGCCGCATTCAATGCAGGCGGTTTAGTAAATGTAATTCTACCTCTTTCTCTGTCATATGTTTTAGTTGTATCTTCAATATTAGTAAAGGTATATTTACTACGTAACTGTAGTACATTGTCTATGTAAACTTCAACCTTCTTTATATCAAGGTCCATAGGCCAGCCTAGATCATACCTTACTCTAGCTCCTGTACCTGTAAACGTTTCTGTTTCGTCAAGTGTGTCAAAAGTATAAGATCCAGCATTTCTATCAAACTTCATTGCTACTTTAGTTGACCTTACTAGTCCACCACCTAATACTGCTGTTACTTTTGCAGGAGTACTATTATCAGTCTGTGAGCCTTCAATTATAACAGTAGGCGCACTTGTATATCCGCTACCGGGTTCAGTAACTTTAATATGTGTTATTTTTCCGTAGCCAAGATATGCTTTTGCTTCAGCACCTGTTCCGCCACCGCCTTGTATTTTAACAATTGGTTCAAATGTCCAGCCACTGCCTCCGTCACCAATTTTAATTTCAACAATTTGTTGTCCAATATTATTCTTCCAATTTTGACGTGGATTAATATCTGTATTGAGATTTTGTTCAATAATAACACCATCTTGTATTCTTGCAACACTTGGTTCTATACGCTTAGTATTGGTATTGTATGCTGGACTTAAATCAAAATCTGTTGTTAACGAACTAGTATTATCAAGTACATCGTAATTACTTACGAATTCTCTTAGTTTGGTTTTATATGGTTTAAATTCTTCTACAAAATCTTGATAACTTTGTAAGTTATCGTTGTTAAACGTTATGTCATTTTGATTAAGTGTTCCTTTAATATGTTTGGCTTTTACAAAACTAGTTTTAAACAACCAATCTGCATTAGATTGTTCAGCCAATACATATCTTATTGTTGACATAAACAACTGGTTATATTCAACTTTTAAGCTACCTATAAAAATATTATCTCTAATAGCTTCTAAAATATTTCTTATTTCTGTAGAGGGATTAATATCATAAAAAGTATTATCAAATCGTCTATTGTCAAATCCAACAGAGTTTAGATTATAGTTATACAAGTTTTCTTTAAACTGTATTGTACCGTTTTGTCTACCTATAGTTTCATAATTAACCGTATAGTCTTCTGTATCTTCATTGGCAACTTTTCTTAATAATAACCAACCGCCTGATCCAACATTATTAATTTTAACAACATCATTAATGTTTACTTCTAATGGAAATAGTTGATACGATCCTTCAATGCTAGTTGTAATTGGAGTAAATTGATTAAATCCGTCTGCATACCAGTCAATATACTCCCAGTAAGCTGTTGTATCATAACTTTGTAGGGCTTTTCTATACCATGTATTAGTTGTGTTATTAAAAGAATACAGAGCCCATTTGCCATTAATTTCAATATCTGAAGTTACTAGTACAGTAAATGGTCTAACATTAATTGTTGTTTGATCATTATATTCAGATCCATCATCAATTACTTGTGCTTCAGTAACTTGCCCTAAATTATTAATTGTAACGTCAATAATTGCATCTTTGCCTGTGCCGTTAATTACAACTTTTGGTGCAGACTTATATCCACGACCCGGATTATCTATTCTAACTCTTGCAAGTCTACCGTTAACAATAATCGGTGTTAATTGTGCATTAAGTATTTTGTTAGTACTAATATACTCTAATTCATCTATGCTATCAACACTTAGATCCCATAGCTGTGAAACAGATGTAGGTATGTCATCTTTCTTTAACAAGTTTGTTAGATTATATTCGTCAGTAATTAAGTTTTGTTTTAACACTAAATTAATTCGTTCAATAGTTTGTTTTAATGCTTCTATTCTATTAACAAACATACTCTGACGCGGTCTTGATTGTATACCGTATCGCATACTTAATGGAATATTAGGATCTGGTATTGCTCTTTCTGCTATATCAAAACCAATCAAACTATCAAACCACTTACGTTCTAAATCTTGCTCTGGAACACTATCAGGTGAGCCGTCAGCAAACAACTTATATTGATTATGATAGTTTTGGGTAGGTTTATCAGTAGTATGATATTTAATTTGAAGTACACTATCAGTACCGTTGATTAAATCATCACAATTATTAAGAACAAATTTATCTTTTCCTAAGAAACTTATAAATTTATATCCATTGGTTCTAGGATTAGCAATTAACTCGGCAATACCAATAGTATTAATATTTCTGCCATTTGGAACAGTTCTTTTGTTAGTAACCCAGAAATAATATAATCTGCCAAATGTTTTACTTGTTTCGTCATATACAATTTTTGTTGAATACCTAGTGTTACCATATAACGAAGTACCACTTACACCATTAGTGTATCCTTCTGGAGTACCGGATAACTGGTCCCAAGTGTCTGGCAAATATACTGATTCAACCCATTCACAAATAAGTATTGTTGCACCGGGCGTTAGTTTATTCCAGTTATTTTTTTGAAAAGTAGTTGTACCTTGATAAGGATTAACAAATTTAGCTTTACTTAAATCCCACCAAACTTTTCCAATGTGTTTGTTTGTCCAACCTAAATCTGCATCAACAAGTGGATCGCTTGTTAATCCTGTATTATATAATGCAGGATCTGTAGGTAATTTATATGAAATTTCTTGATCTGCTGGTCCAGCAATTTTACCTTGTATAGGATCAATATAGTCTATATAAGAAATAATTCTATTTGAACGCTTATTATATATAAATGCTCCTGCAAATTGTTTAACATTTGTCGGCGTACTACCTTGACTTATTACATTCCAAGATTTTGTATTAGGAGGTTTTCTATAATCAATTAATATTCCTCGATGATCACGTCCGTCAACATATTGCTGAGGAACGCCAATATATGCATGATTGCCTACTGAATATACATTTTCTCCGAACATAGTTTGAGTTAGTGGATATACAAATTGTTCACCATATACTAATGTGTTGTTAATATTTTCGTAAACATAAACTATACCTTTATCCAGTTTTGTATTTCTAAAACTAGTAAAGTTTTTATCAAATGTAGTTGGAACATTATTTGTTATATCAAACGAAGTTGGGATTTTTTGATCGCCATTTAGACTTGAAATAAGTAAATCGTCTTGTCCAAAATCTATACTAAATCCAAACTTTTCACTTTCCTCGTTACTAGGCGGAGTAAGTGTTTGTGTCATCTCAAATACGCCAGCATTGTTTTGTGTCCAAATATAAACTTCACCTTGGTTAGTTTTAGCATTATCATTTAACGGAGAGCCAATTGCTAGTTGGGTTCCGTCTGGACTTAACGACACAGCTTTTGCCCAAGCTTCATCATTAAACACAATTCCGTTATTTTCAATGTTTGTATTTGGTGCTGAAATAACTTGTGAAACTACATACTTGTTATCAACTTCTCTATAAACAACTATTCTAGCATTTGTAGTACTATCTTGTCCATTTACTTTTGCTGTTACTACTAATACATTTGAATCGTCACTTACGTCAAAGTTTTCACTAAATTCTAATAATTCTTCTTGTGGATTAAATGTTTCTTCGCCATAAAAATTGTTTGCTGTAATATTTGGCAGATAGCCCAAGTAATCAATTTTAGTACTTACTAATATCCAAGAGTTATTTGTATCTGAAGGATTATTTGCTCCAATATCAATATTAGTTACTGCTTTCCACAAATTACTATTATAGGAAACAACATTACCTGTTCTGTAAGAATCTGTATTATCAAATTCTCCCATGAACTCAGTATCTTTTCCGTAGCGCCAGCTAATTTTGTTCCAGTATATAGAATTTAATACATCATTCATTGTTTCTGGTACATCTTTTATTGCAATATAAAAGTCATCTTTATAAAGGATAATATCACCTTTACTATATACTTGCCTTCTATAAACTCCGGCAAATGACTCTTGCGGTGACACACCGTGTCTAAATATTTCAATTGACCCGGGATTGCCGCTTTGACTTTTACTGCCTACTAACAACGTATAATAATTGCCTGATTGGACTAGTCTGACTTTGTTACCAAATTGTTTATTGTTTTTTCTATGTTCAGATACGAATAGATTTTGAAATCTATATCCTCCGTTATTTAATCTTCTATAAATTGCAACAGCGCCTTCGTTTGTTAAACTGTTAGTAGTTCCTTGATCCAGCGCAGGAATATTATAAACTTGTGTATAATCCTTGTTTAAGCTATAAGGAGAATTTGCTGCTCGTTCAATTCCTGATTCAAATATTTCAGTAAAAAATGCATATTCTTCATCAATAATTTCAGGATTTTCAACTATATCAAAATTACTAGTATGTTCAAATACTAGTAATTTTCCAACTAAACTAGTTTGTAATACAATATTATTGTTTGTATCATCTATTGTAGCAATAACGCGATCTGAATCTGTTTGTCCTCGAAGAAGTGTATTTGCTTTTCTTCTAATATCATATTTGCCAATGTTAGACTGTTCAACAAAATCTCCAGTTAACACTTTTACATATACTCGGACGTTGTTAAAGTTACGTTGTACAAAAACAACTTGTGCAGTACTTGTACTAATAGTTGTTAAAGCCAATCCGCCTTGGCCGTCTGCAGGCACTTGTACATCTTCAATTACATCACCAACTTGCGGTTGGAAGGCAAACCCATTAAAATCAAATTCACTAAGGGCCATGTCAATATAACCGTCCCATATATCAATAATAGTATGCTGTTTATTTAAAATATCGTAAGATAGTCCTGCGCCTTCAACGTCAATTACCCTATTGTCAAGTTGATATAGATCAAAATTAGGTGTTGCTCCAATACTAAGACTATCGGAATATTGTTTACCAACTCTTACTACCCATTTGTTACTAGGCTGATCTGCTTCAACACCGTCTTGTGCATCTGCCGGTGACGGATCTCCTCTATATGATAAGTGACTTAGAAAACTTACTCTATTTTTATTTGTTACATATACACCAATATCGCCCACTGTAGCTTGTACATTATAATATAAATTAGTGTCACGTACAGAATTTTGTTTCTTAATATCAGCATACACTAATCCTCTACCTACATCGTAATACCGAGAATTATTGTTATATGGCGGAGTTGCAATTTTCCAATAGCCTGCAACTGATGATGATATAGAATATGTATCTTCTTCAGTATAAAATCCTACAAAGTCTGTATCATTAATGTATAATTCGCCACCAATATCAAAAATACCATTTGAATTTTTAAGGTATATTACTGCACTGTCGGATTTAAATGCAACGTAATCTACTTCAGCACTACCTGTATCTGTAGTTATTCTTTGTCCAACTGCGGGCAATGTCACAAATGTATCAACATACATAATATGATCAATTTTTTCTAAAATAGCATGTTCTGCTGTAATAAATCCTATACTAAGTTCTGGTATTTCTCCGTCAAACGGGATATAATTATCTGTTGTAGGGTATGTGAAGCTACGTTGATTCCAAAATAGATTAATATTATCACCAATTGCAGTACCTAAGTACATGTCTTTTGGAGCACGTATTAACATATGATCTGTATTAGGATAATTTGGTAATCCGGGATTACCTGCAACTAGTAAATTTAGTGTAGTACTGTCAGCATCAGCAGCATTTGCTAAATTAGTGTAAGAATCAAATGTTGAAAACGGTTGGGCGCCAATTTGTGGTAAAATTTCTCTATTAGCTTTCCATAAACTTTCTCGGTAACGTACTATATCTCCTTTAACGTATGTAGCATCTGTTTGATAATCAAATGTTAATTCTCCATCTCCATTAGTTTTATATGCTAACTTAGTTTTAACATTACTGGCTTTTGGAATACCAACTGCCAAGTATTCTCCGTCTGGTGAAACATCAATACTTTTACCAAAGTCGCTATTAGTTGGTGTGAACATTTGCGTTTCGTCAATAGTTATTTTTTGTGCAAAATTTAAATTTGCTACATCTCTTGATCTTTTATAAACAGATATTTCTCCGTTGCCGGCACCTGGTGCTGAGATAAACAAATTATTATTATTTTTAGTTACAGCAATACTATCAGTAAATCCTTGATCAGTACTATCATAGTCTGCAGGATTTTCTAAAGTTTCTTGCATACTATAAACTGGATTATTTTGTAGTACTGCCCAATCATCTTGGTACTTGTCAACCCACACTTTTTGATTTTTAACTATATCTTGTCCAATTTTTTCGCTAATCTCTGGAACTGAAGCAACCCTGCTGTTACTAAGATTAACTATAAGATAAGGGCCTTCTCCAGAAAATGCTGTAATATCGTTGTTAAGTGGGGTTTCGACTACAATTTTGTTAAAGCTTCTTTCTCTAATTCTGTATAATCCCAGTAACCCATGCTCACCGGCAGCCTTAAATCCAATATAATTATCTACCTCGTAAATATCGTCTATCCATTTATCAGTAGTAACTTCTAAAAATGTAAAATTAGCTGCTGGTGTCTTATTAGTAATCGTAATTACTTTACTTAACTCTGTTATATGTACGTTCTTTGATCTTAGTTGCGCAACTCCCCAGGAGTTATTAACTGTGTTTGTAACCCATATTGTTTGACCTAATCCAATTTGATTTATATTTACATTGTATAGTGTAGTAACATCTCCTGCAACAAAATCAACATCTTCTTCGCTTACATAACCAGCTGTTTTAACAAATTCTTCACTTAATACTTTAATTGGAAATGGTTCGCTTGCATAATCTACAGGTTTACTATACACTTCGTTTGGCAATATCCTATATATATTGTTTAGGTTACTGCTAGGCAATGTGTTAACAAGCTCAAATGCCTGTGGAGATTCTTGCATTTTTTTATCATCAAGTTGGAATTCAATTTGTTGAATATCTTCAATAGCGCCAAATCTACCAGACTGTATTGCCCATTCTTCGTACAATTCTAATGTATCTGTTGTATTACCCAATGCACTAAACAGTTTAGTAAACACGTTCATTGTGCCTTTGTCTGCTATTGCACCTCTATAAAATTTATACTGACTTACATCGTCATTAATAATATTAGCAAGATATTGTCGTTTTTGAAAACCAATTAAATGCTGAGCCATTCGTTGTTGTTCGCTATCAAAATTATCAGTATCTAAATCATAAAAATCTGCAAATTGGTTGATTTTATAATCAAAGTTTGGTACTAATTCTGACTCTGGTTTTTCATTTAATTTATACCAAAAGTTAGAATTAAATGTTTCAGTACCAATAACATTTCGTAGTGCTACGTAGTAGTACTGTTTATATTTTACAAGATCTCCAATTCTATAATCTTTCCATTGTACCCAGTCGCCATAAGTTGCATCATCATAAACAAATCCAGGAATGTTTAATCCGCCGTTCCAGTTATCTGATCTATATCCGTTAACACGGATTCTTTCTTGTCTATAACCAGTACTTGGATTATATATTAAATCGTTGAATATTGTTTTATTATCAAGTAATACAACATGTTCTTTTTGTATTACTGGCAATGACGCATGATATAACCCGTCATCAGTACCTTGTATTGAAATACCAAATGAGTTTTTGTCTCTTATTAAACTACTAAAGGACGAGTCCAAAAAGTCTCCAGATGCTTTGAGTAAACTATACCCATAAAACTCATCTGTTAGACTATCAATTATGCCATAATCTAGTTTAGCTCGCAACTGATTAGCTGATGGACTTATTGCTAGTAATGCGCCAGGAGCCCAACCCTGTGTAGTCCAATACATAAACTCTTTAGCTGACTGCCTCCAATCTTCAACAACATTAGCTTCTTTGTCAAATTTATTAAATTCAAATCCTAAATCTGTTTGTCTTTGTGCGTATCCTAATATAAAGTCAACAGTTTCTTGTACTGTATTAAATCTTGCTCCGTATTGTAATGTTGAAACTTCTGTTGCAAAATTCTTTTTAAATTTTGCTGTTCTGCCGCCGGTAGTTGGTAATTTTGGAAGTTTTACTGTGTTATTATCAAATAGTTTTTGGCCTTCTTCACCGGCAGTAGACTTAAAATCATTTGTAACCTTAAAGAAACTATTAGTAGCAGATATTATCTCGCCAGTGTAATATTGGGTGTTGTTAGCATACAACGAAGCCTTTTCGCTTTTTCCGCCTACAGTAACTTCTATAAAGGCAGCGCCATTAATTGTTTTGTAATATTCAAAATAAGGTTGTTGCAAACTATATCCACTGAGTACATACCCGTTTGTAACTTTTTCTACTAATATACCACTGTATGTTAACAATGTCTTTGGACTACTAGTATTCAAAAATACTTTGTAATTTTCCTGTGGCACAAATATGCCGTCACGGGAAAGAGATTGTGTTGGAGATCTGCTGTCTAAAATTAAATTAAAGTTTTCTTTGCTCGTAAATCCTGAAATTTTGATACCAATTTGATTTGTTAAATTTTTCAAATTAGTTTTATAGTCATTGTAAACTGTTAACACATCACTAGCAACTAAATTGTAAATGTAGTTTACAAATCCAGATGTCATAACTCGTGTAGTGGAACTAGTAGTATTAGGTAATACAAGATCTTTTAAAACTATCTGTTTGTTAGTTTCTGTATATGTCCATTGCCCGCTTAAATTTGTTTTTATTCTCGATACATCAAACCCAAGACCCATGGTTTTGGCTGGCTGGTTTACTAACATTGCTATCATAACAGCAAAGGGATATTCTGAACTATTGCGCCATGCATTTTCGATAGGTGCAAAATCACCAAATTTAAAATTTCTTGTTGCACGATTTAATATAAAATCATTTGCGTATCCTGATGCTAATGGAGATACTAATTTTCCTTGTGAATCAACTGGCAAATGTGTAGTTATGCCTGGCCTAGCATAATTTAGATCAAATGTAACATTAGAAGGATCTGCAATTTTTCCTTCTTCAATATTTTTCCAAAGTACTAAATTATCACTAGTATACGGAGAAGGTCCATACACTGTGTTCCACCAAGTTGGCTTTAATCTAAATCCCTGTATTTCCCAAGGATGACTATGCGGACGATCTGTATCATATGCATGTTGATAAACCCCTCTCCAAAATCCGGGATTTATATTTCCGTTTGGAGATAGTGTATCTGCATAATTAAAAGTCCAATCGTTATTCCTATTATAAAACGTGTTATTAGTATAATTTTGATTATTTAGATTTGATTGTATCCATTGTTGAAAATCTGGTAGTAATGTTTTATCTATTTCTTGTTTTGTAAAATCAGTCGTTTTGAATTCGCCGCCAATAAACTGATCTATATCTAGTCTTGAATTAGAATAGTCAACTTTAATATTGTTGAAAATGCGTTTTTCTAATTCGATTAATAAATTATCTCTAAAATCTTTATATGCCTTTATACGACTACCATCGTGCCCTATAATAAATGCAACTCCGTAATAGTATTCAGTTACTTCAACATCGTCATTGCCAGCTATTACTGCTGTATCATTTGTATTAGGAATATAAAATAATTTATTCAATCCTTCAAATGTTATAGTCTTAGCAGTAGAATCTGTAGATGCTTCTTTTGCAGCCGCCCTAGACGTATATAACGGATATGTCCAACCTACAAGTCCTTGATCAATGCCTAAAATAGACTTAGTACTAGTTTCAATTTGTCCATAAACTTTAAATGGTCCGGTAGAATCATCAACAGGTACTGTGGGCTGTACAGTATCATCAATTGTTAACATTGGATTATACTTAGGATATAAACCTAACTTAGTAGGTGTTGGTGAAATAAATGACCCATCAGATGACTCATATTCATAAATTTCAATAATATCATTTTCTAACTGTCCTGCATCAATAGTTATGTAGCCAGCATTATCAAAGTTATAATCTTTGTTATATGTTATTTGAGTACCATTAAGATAAACTAATAAACCTTTTGGGGTTAAATCTTTTAGTGTAAAAGTTTCAGTTAACGGGTAGTCTAGTGTTCTACGATCTAATACCGCATATTCAATCCTGTTAAAAGAACCATAAGGTATCATATCAGAGAAATAAAACGGTTGTGATTTTATTTTATCTTTGTTTAATTCAGCTAATATTAAATCTACATGAGTTTTTGTTGCTCCGTCATAGCCTAAATTTGTAGCAGTATCGATAAAGGTTCTTTTAAAACGTGCATATTCATTTTTAGCATATTTCAATGCTTTGATAATATTATATTCTTTGTTTGTTATATGATATAAAGGAAGATTAATTGGGCCACTATGCTTCACAAAGCGTTTGCCGAATTGATCCAAATCTCCAAGGTCACGTAGATTATTTGCACCTAAGAACTTACCAGTAAAGTTTGGTAAATCTTCTAACATACTATCTACATGATCAATTACTTCGCCTAAAGTAAATTGCACAATGTCATCATTTAATG
>Ga0228635_1000186_pt1 | contig 45134 bp, 43 predicted proteins | sample 44DmetaG_FD_182699 | JGI IMG/M metagenome (GOLD analysis project Ga0228635, IMG submission 182699) | Seawater microbial communities from Monterey Bay, California, United States - 44D | ecosystem: Environmental > Aquatic > Marine > Coastal | place: USA: California | collected 2016-09-30 | reverse complement strand
AAAAACTAAAGTTAAGGAACGATATACAGTCTAAAACAAGAGAAGATTTAGATCAACAACAAAGAGAGTATTATCTGCATCAACAACTTAAAACCATTCAAGAAGAATTAGGAGGTGTTTCTAATGACCAAGAATTAGAAGAAATGCGTACTAAAGCAAAATCTAAAAAATGGTCTAAAGAAGTAGCAGAAACTTTTGAGAAAGAAATTTCTCGATTAAAAAGAATGAATCCTCAAGCTGCTGATTATGGAGTGCAAAGAAGTTATTTAGAGTTATTGTTAGAATTACCTTGGGGAATTTACTCAGAAGATAAATTTGATTTAAAAAATGCAACTAAAGTTTTAGATAGAGACCATTTTGGATTAGAAAAAGTAAAAGAGAGAATTATAGAATATTTAGCTGTTTTAAAGTTAAAAGGTGATATGAAATCTCCAATTATCTGTTTATATGGTCCTCCAGGTGTTGGTAAAACATCTTTAGGTAAATCTATAGCAGAATCTTTAGGACGCAAATATGTAAGAATGTCTTTAGGTGGTTTACGTGACGAAGCTGAAATAAGAGGACATAGAAAAACGTATATAGGTGCAATGCCTGGACGATTAATTCAAAACTTAAAAAAGGCTGGTACTTCTAATCCTGTTTTTGTGTTGGATGAAATCGATAAGTTAGGACAAAGTCATCAGGGAGATCCATCTTCTGCTATGTTAGAAGTCTTAGATCCTGAGCAAAATGAAGCTTTTTATGATAATTATTTAGAGGTTGGTTATGATTTATCTAAAGTATTATTTATTGCTACAGCTAATAATTTAGGACAGGTTCCTTGGGCTTTACGTGATAGAATGGAAATTATAAATGTTACTGGGTATACGATTGAAGAAAAAGTAGAGATAGCTAAAAGACATTTATTACCAAAGCAATTAAAAGAGCATGGCTTAAGTGCTAAGCATTTAAAACTTGGGAAAAAGCAAATAGAACAAGTTATAGAAGGTTATACTAGAGAATCTGGAGTTCGTGGTTTAGAAAAGCAGATTGCTAAATTAGTGCGTTTTGCTGCAAAATCGATTGCTTTAGCAGAAGAATATGATATTTCTCTTTCAACAGAAAAAGTAGAAGAAATTTTAGGTACACCAAGAAACAAAGATAAGTACGAAACTAATGATGTTGCTGGTGTTGTTACTGGTTTAGCTTGGACAAGAGTAGGAGGTGATATTTTATTTATAGAATCAATTTTATCTAAGGGTAAAGGAAACCTTTCTATAACTGGTAACTTAGGTAATGTAATGAAAGAATCTGCTACTATTGCTGTAAAATACATTAAGTCTAATGCAGAAAGTTTTGGAATTAATCCAGAGGTTTTAGATAAATATGATGTGCATATTCATGTACCTGAAGGAGCAACTCCAAAAGATGGACCAAGTGCTGGTATAACTATGTTAACTTCTTTAGTTTCTTCATACACTCAACGTAAAGTAAAAAGTAAATTAGCAATGACTGGCGAAATTACTTTGAGAGGTAAAGTATTACCAGTAGGTGGAATAAAAGAAAAAATATTGGCAGCTAAAAGAGCTAATATTAAGGAAATTATTTTATGTGAAGACAATAGAAAAGATATTTTAGAAATAAAAGAAAGCTATCTAAAAGGCTTAACATTCCATTATGTTTCAGATATGAAACAAGTTATAGATATTGCCCTAACTAAACAAAAAGTTAAAAATGCTAAAAAGTTAAATTAATAAATAAGCCTCTCGATTTCGAGAGGTTTTTTTATGAACCAGATATAGATGATCCAAAAACTCCAACAGCCATTTCTATATAAAGTAAAAAAAGAGCTAACGCTACTAAAATAAATACGATTAATATTGCTTTGTTTTTATTCTTCATCTGGTTGACTTTGCCAAATTACATTTACAATTTTCCATTGATTATCTACTTTTGCTAAATGAAATAAATCAATTCCCCAAACCGCAGTTAATTTAGCAGACGCTGTTTTAGAATTTACATCAAAAATTTCAATTTCTTTTGGTGAGTTTTCATCTGCTTGATCATAATCTGAATTCCATCTTGCAGCCAAACGAACTAATTGTTGATGAGTCATTTCTAAATTATCTCTATATGCTTTTTCTTTTGGATTATACCAATATCCAATTTTACGTAATTTAGGATCTACACTTTTTATAATTCTTGTAGAATCTACTAAATATAAAGCCTCTACATAATCTAAAATGGCATTTTCTACTGCTTTAAAATCTTCTTGATTGTATTCTTTTTTACTAACTTCTTTTTCTTCTTTTTGAGTGATACATGAAGAAAATAGAAGAATAGAAAAGAATAGTGTTAGAAAAAAATAATTACTAATTTTCATTATTGGTTGATTTTTAATTTCTTCTAAAGTTATAAAAGATTATTTAAAATCAATATTATGAAAAATTCTTTAACGTATAATTAAAATAAATACGTAAACTAAAAATCGATTATTTGTATAGTTTTTTTGAAGCTTCCCAATAAACATCCATTTCTGCTAAAGACATTTCTGAGAGTTGTTTACCTTCTTTTTTCGCTGCTTTTTCTAAATATTGAAATCTATTGATGAATTTTTTATTGGTTTTTTCTAAAGCATTTTCAGGATTTACACCAATAAATCTTGCGTAGTTAATCATAGAGAAAAGTACGTCTCCAAATTCTTTTTCAATATTATCTTTATTTCCTTTTTTTATTTCTGTATTTAGTTCAGAAAGTTCTTCTTGTACTTTTTCCCATACTTGTTCTGGTTGTTCCCAATCAAAACCAACACCAGCTACCTTATCTTGAATTCTGTTAGCTTTTACAACTGCAGGTAAACTCTTTGGTACACCTTCTAAAACAGATGTTTTACCTTCTTTCAATTTTAATTGCTCCCAATTGCGTTTTACATCTTCTTCATTATCAACCTTTATATCACCATAAATATGAGGATGTCTATCGATTAATTTATCACAAATACTGTTTGCAACATCAGCAATGTCAAAAGCATTTTTTTCGCTTCCTATTTTTGCGTAAAAGACGATGTGTAAAAGAACATCACCAAGTTCTTTTTTAATTTCTTGTAGATCGTTATCTAAGATAGCATCTGCAAGTTCGTAAGTTTCTTCTATGGTTAAATGTCGAAGGCTTTCTAAAGTCTGTTTTTTGTCCCAAGGACATTTTTCACGTAAATCATCCATAATATCTAATAGACGATTTATTGCTTTTAACTGACTTTCTCTAGAATTCATCTAAGCCTTTACTTCATTTTCCTCAGTAGATTCTTCAATTTTAGAAAAATCTAAACCTGCATCAATAAGTAGGTTATACCACTGAATTACTTTCTTTATGTTAGATGTATAAACTCTTTCATCATCATAATTAGGTAAAACTTCAGCAAAATAAGCTTGTAATTTGTTACCACTTTCTTTATGTGAAATTGCTTTTTTACCTTCTGCTTTTTCAGATATAGCTTTAAAAACATTTAGTAAAGGTAAATCTTCTTCGTAAGTATAGATTGCTATATTTTCTAACAAGCTTACATTTTGTGTTGCATTAACTGCAACTCTTTTTTTATCAATTAAAGATTCTACAATAATTGCATTTTTAGATTGAGAAATCACCTGAAATAAACCTGGTTTTCCAGCAACTGAAATAATTTTATTAAACTCCATTTTTTATATTTTTTATGTCTTGTTTAAAGACTATTTACCTTTTTTTAAATTAGGAAAACGCATTCTATAATCTGCTCTAATTTTTCCTTTTGATATATTATCTAACTTCTTTTTAATCAATCTTTTTTTAAGAGATGATAGCTTGTCTGTAAATAAAATTCCTTCAATATGATCATACTCATGTTGAAAAACTCTAGCAGCTAAGCCTTCTAAAGTTTCTGTATGTGTATTAAAATCTTCATCTTGGTACGTAAAAGTAACTTTTGGTTGACGATATACATCTTGACGAACATCAGGTATACTTAAACATCCTTCATTAAAAGCCCATTCTTCACCTTCTTCTTCTATAATTTCTGCATTAATAAAAACTCTATTAAAATCTTTTAATGCAGCTCTATCTTCTTCACTTAAATCATCATCTTCTGCAAATGGTGATGCATCAATAACAAATAAACGTATGTCTTTACCAATTTGAGGTGCAGCCAAACCAACACCAGAGGCATTATACATAGTCTCTTTCATGTTAGCTATTAGCTCTTTTAAATTTGGGTAATCAGCATCTATTTCTTTGGCTACTTTTCTTAATACTGGATCCCCATAAGCTACAATAGGTAAAATCATTCTTTTAAATTTTGGTGGCAAAAATACAACATCAATTTAGTAATCACGAATTTTTAAAAAAGCTTTTACTAAAATTATTGACTATATAAGTAAGATTGTAAGATAATGGTTGCACTAATTTCGTCAATTAATCCTTTATCTTGCCTTTGTTTTTTCTTTAAACCTCCATCTATCATGGTTTGAAAAGCCATTTTAGAAGTAAAACGTTCATCTACTCTTTTTAAAGGAATTTGAGGGATTTCTTTTTGTAGTATTTTAATAAATGGAAGTATAAGTGCTTCACTTTCACTATCATTATTATTCATTTGTTTGGGTTTACCAATAATAAAAAGCTCTACATTTTCTCTAGAAACATAATCTTTTAAAAATGAGATTAACAATTTAGTTTCAACAGTTGTTAAACCAGAAGCTATTATTTGTAATTCATCAGTTATGGCTATTCCTGTCCTTACTTTTCCAAAATCTATGGCTAATATTCGTCCCAATTTTAAATTTATTTTTCAGCAAATTTAAGAATTTAAACAAGGATAGATAATATGTTTAAAAAATGTATATTCGCTTTGAATTTTCTTGATAGAATTATATTTGTATCGTTAAAATTTTAATTATGGAAGACATTAAAAAAATTATAGAGTCAGCTTGGGAGAATCGTGAGTTATTAAAACAAGAACAAACTATTTCTACCATAAGAAAAGTAGTTGATTTGTTAGATAAAGGAGAATTAAGAGTTGCAGAGCCTTTAGAAAATGGTTGGCAAGTGAATGAATGGGTTAAAAAAGCAGTTGTTTTATATTTTCCTATTCAAAAAATGGAAACTTTAGAAGCTGGTATTTTTGAGTATCATGATAAAATTCCTTTAAAAAGAAACTACGAAGAAAGAGGTATAAGAGTTGTACCAAATGCTGTGGCTAGACATGGTGCTTATATTTCTTCAGGTACTATTTTAATGCCAAGTTACGTAAATATTGGAGCGTATGTAGACGAAGGAACCATGGTAGATACTTGGGCAACTGTTGGTAGTTGTGCTCAAATTGGTAAAAATGTACATTTATCTGGTGGAGTTGGAATTGGAGGAGTATTAGAGCCTTTACAGGCAGCACCTGTAATTATTGAAGATGGTGCCTTTATTGGCTCTAGATGTATAGTAGTAGAAGGAGTTAGAGTAGAAAAAGAAGCTGTTTTAGGAGCTAATGTTGTTTTAACAATGTCTACAAAAATTATTGATGTTACTGGAGATGAACCTAAAGAAATGAAAGGCATTGTTCCTGCAAGATCTGTTGTAATTCCTGGTAGCTATACTAAGAAATTTGCAGCAGGTGAATACCAAGTACCTTGTGCCTTAATTATTGGAAAAAGAAAAGAAAGTACAAACAAAAAAACTTCTTTAAACGATGCATTACGTGAGTATGATGTAGCTGTTTAATTTATATTAATGACAAAAATATCAGCAATAATTCCAACTTTAAATGAAGAAATTCATATTGAGGCAGCTATAAAATCTGTTGATTTTGCTGATGAGATCATTGTAATAGACTCTTTTAGTACAGATAAAACTGTAGAGTTTGCAGAAAAACATAATGTAAAAATCATCAAACGTGAGTTTGATGATTTTTCTTCTCAAAAAAACTTTGCAATTTCAAAAGCTAAACATGCTTGGATTTATGTTTTAGATGCTGATGAAAGAGTTACTCCTGAAGTTCGAAAAGAAATTTTAGAAGCTGTTCAAAATCCTAAAAATAATGTTGGTTTTTTAGTGAGAAGAAGCTTCTTTTTCGCTAGTAGAAATATTAATTATGGTGGTTGTCAACGAGATAAAGTGGTTCGTTTATTTCTAAAAGAGCATTGTAGGTATCAAGGAGTTGTTCATGAGAAAATTAAAGCTAATGGTAAATTAGGTTTTTTTAAAAATAAAATAGAGCATTATTCTTATAAAAATTATGATCATTATATCTCCAAGATGAATCATTATGGAGAGCTTAGGGCAAAACAATATCTAAAAAATAACAAAAAGGTTAATCTTTATCATGTTTTAATAAAACCACCTGCTAGATTTTTTATTCATTACTTTATAAGATTAGGGTTTTTAGATGGTTTTCCTGGTTTTATTTTTGCAAAAGCTCAAGCTTATGGAGTATATGTTAGGTACATAAAACTTTGGCTTTTTAATAGAAATGTAAAGTAATTTATTTCTTACTTAAAGATTTATAAAACAAAAAGTTTCTAAAACATCTTTGCGTTTTATAGGTAAACAAAGCCAATAGTTGCCAAAAAGGTCTAAATATTTCACGAACTATTTTCTTCCAAGCAATCATATTGTTTTGCTGAATAGTACTACCTCCTATTTGTTTGTCAATACTTTTTACATATTGTTTATTGGTGTTATATAAAGGCACTTTATGTTTATAAACATCTTGTTTCATTACATCTATAGGTGCATAGTAATCATTTAAATTATTAGTGAGTTTTAGGGCTGCTTTTTTTCCTATAATTTGGCCTATCATTAAAACTGGGGGCATTAGAAATTTTGTAATAAGTTTATCAGATTCTAATGAATAAAACCCTTTTTTACCTGATATATCTAAAAAATCTGACGTAGAAATTTTTGAAAGTAATTTTGGTAAGTCTTTTATAAAATCCTCATTTACTAAAGCATCGTCTTCTAATACAATAGAAAAATCTTCTGGTTGTTCAGAAAGAAATTTCCATAATTTAAAATGTGTTAAACAAATACCTATCTCACCATCATTAGGTAATGGGTAATGTGCTAAAATATGATGTTTTTTCTTCTCTTTTTTTAATAGTGAAGCATCTAATTCTTTACCATAAACTGCAGAAATTCTAGTAATATGAATATCAAGTTTTTTAAACTGATTCTCCATAAACGTTCTTCTGTCTTTACTTTTATCTAAGTTTATGTAGTAAAATTTATAGGTCATTACAATTTAATCCAGTTGTTACTTGCTACTTCATTTTCTTTTTCTACAAACCATTTTTTTGGGGCAATTACCACTTTATTTTTGTTTTGGTTTAACCAAGCTCCCCACCAAGAAAAACTACTATTTGCTGTAATATTAAACCTACAAAGACTCATTAAATACATGTCTTCATGAGGTATTGTGTTGTGTTCTACAAATGTTTTATTTTCTACTTTTAAATGTTCTTTTGTCCATGAAATATCATCAGAAAAAATAAAAAAATGAATGTTCTTATACTGGCTTTGTAAAAAGTCAACTGCTCTATTATAGTAATCTAAATCACAAGTTCCATGAACTTTATTTGCTTTTTTATTACTAATGAAATCTCCTCTTCTTATATGTATAGAACAAGAATTAGTTATAGATTCAATTTCTTTTTTATACTTATTGGTTGTTTTTGATACAGGTTGTTTTAAAGTAAATTGTTTGTATATGGTACTTTTAATGTCTAAAAAATATTTTTCTGTTTGGAAGTAGCCTTTTACATATTCGCTTTTTGGAAGATTCTGTAAACTTTCATCAAAAAGTAAATTTTTTTCTTTGGTAGATCTCCTAAAACCAACTCTTGTTAAAAAGTTAGAAAGACTAGTAGAAGTTTCTAAATCAATATTAAATTTATCTAATTGATAGCCACCATGTAATTTATATTTCTTAAACTTAGAAATATCTATTTTTACTTTATACCCTCTTTTTTGCAAAGCTTTTGCATAAGCGTATTGAAACATTTGATTTCCCAAACCACCTACAATTCTTACAATTACCATGTTTTTTATTTAAAGTGTAAAGAATTTATTTTTGCCAAAAATACAATTTTATAAAACATGCTAATTATTATGTAGTACATGTTTTTTCTTCAAGTAAAATTATTTAGAAAATAGTTTGATAAACTTTACATTTGTAGTCTTGTTGAAAAGTGTAATGAATGAATTATAAGGAAGCTTTAGAATCTGAAATATTTACAATTATTTCCAAAGCATCATCTATTTTAAATATAAATAGTTATGTCATTGGAGGTTATGTACGTGATTTCTTTTTAAAAAGAGGAGAAGCAAAAGATATTGATGTTGTAGCTGTAGGAAGTGGCATAAATTTGGCTTTAAAAGTATCAGAATTATTACCAAATAAACCTAAAGTTCAAGTTTTTAAAACCTATGGAACAGCAATGTTACGTTTTAATGATGTTGAAATAGAGTTTGTTGGTGCTAGAAAAGAATCTTATTCAGAAGCAAGTAGAAATCCAGCAGTAACAAATGGTACTCTAGAAGACGATCAAAATAGAAGAGATTTTACAATTAATGCACTTGCATTAAGTTTACACAAAGATAATTTTGGAGATTTATTAGATCCTTTTAATGGGTTAAAAGATTTAAAAGAGAAAAGAATTATTACTCCTTTAAATCCAGATATTACTTATTCTGATGACCCTTTAAGAATGATGAGAGCCATTCGTTTTGCAACGCAACTTAATTTTAAAATTGAACAAAAATCATTAGAAGCTATCAAAAAAAATGCAAATCGTTTAGGAATTATTACTAAAGAAAGAATAATAGATGAGCTTCATAAAATTCTATTATCAGCAGAACCATCAATAGGTTTTTTATTATTAAAAGAAACTAATTTATTATCTCAAATTTTGCCTGAATTAATTGCCTTAAAAGGAGTAGAAGAGGTTGAGGGTCAAAAACATAAAGATAATTTTTACCATACTTTAGAAGTTGTAGATAATATTGCTAAATACACAGACGATTTATGGTTAAGATGGGCAGCTTTATTGCATGACATAGGAAAAGCACCAACTAAAAAGTTTAGTAAAAAAGTGGGTTGGACGTTTCATGCACACGAATTTGTGGGTTCTAAAATGGTGTATAAATTATTCAAAAGATTAAAAATGCCATTGAATAATAAGATGAAGTTTGTACAGAAAATGGTGTTGTTAAGTTCTAGACCTATTGTTTTGGCTTCAGAAGTTACAGACTCTGCAGTTAGACGTTTAATTTTTGATGCAGGAGATGATATTAATAGTCTAATGACTTTATGTGAAGCAGATATTACCACTAAAAATCCGAAAAAGTTTAAAAAGTATCACAAGAATTTTGAACTAGTTCGAAATAAAATAAAAGAGGTTGAGGAAAGAGATAGAGTTCGAAACTTTCAACCACCAATTTCTGGAGAAGAAATAATGAAAGCTTTTAATTTGATGCCTTGCAGGGAAATAGGTCAAATAAAAGAAGCAATAAAGGAAGCTATTTTAGAAGGTGAAATACCAAATGAGCACCAAGCTTCTTATGATTTTATGATTAAAAAAGGGCAGGAGTTAGGCTTAGTTTTAGCTTAAGCTTTGCATACTCACTAGTTTAAAGTATTCACTTTTTTTATCAAGTAGTTCTTCATGTTTGCCTTGTTCAACTATTTTCCCTTTCCTCATTACAACAATATTGTTTGCTTTTTGAATGGTAGAAAGTCTATGCGCAATTACTAAAGAAGTTCTGTTTTGCATCATTTTTTCTAAAGCTACTTGAACTAATTGTTCAGATTCTGTATCTAAGGCAGAAGTTGCCTCGTCTAAAATCATAATTGGTGGATTTTTTAAAACAGCTCTAGCAATAGATAATCGTTGTTTTTGCCCTCCAGAAAGAGAGTTTCCACTATCACCAATATTGGTGTTAAATTGTTCTGGTAAGTCTTTTATAAACTCATAGGCGTTAGCAATATCTGCAGCCTCATTAATTTGATTTTCGGTTGCGTTTTCTGTACCCAGTTTTATATTGTTTTCTACAGTATCGTTAAATAAAATAGATTCTTGAGTCACTATACCCATTAAATCACGAAGCGATTTTTTTGTGATATCTTTTATATTTATGCCATCTATTAAAATATCGCCTTTATTTACGTCGTAAAAACGAGTAATAAGATTTGCTAAAGTAGATTTTCCACTACCTGATTGCCCAACCAAAGCTACAGTTTCTCCTTTTTTAATGGTTAAAGAAAAGTCTTTTAAAACATATTCTTTTTTGTATTTAAAAGAGATGTTTTTAAATTCAATTTGATTTTCGAAAGTGCTTTTTACAATTGCATTTGGTTTGTCTTTAATGCTGTTTTCGGTATTTAAAACTTGCATTATTCGTTCTGCAGATGCTTCTCCTTTTTGAATATTATAATAAGAAGTTGTAATTAATTTTATAGGATTTAAAACTGTATAAAACAAAACAATATAACCCATAAATTCATCTGGCTGTAGAGAACTTGTATTCGATAATACTTCTGTTCCTCCATACCAAAGTATTGCAATAATGGTTGCAGATCCTAAAAATTCACTCATAGGTGAGGCTAATGTTTGCCTATGAAAAACACTAGTCATTAATTTCTTAAAAGTATCTGTAGAGTTGTTGAATTTTCTTTCAATTATTTTCTCAGAATTAAAACCTTTAATAACTCTTAATCCTCCTAAAGTTTCTTCAATAAAAGATAAAAAAATACCTGTTTCTTTTTGTGCTTTTACAGAATTTGCTTTCAATTTTTTACTGATAGAAGAGATGATAAATCCTGAAACTGGTAATAAAATAAAAACAAACAACGTTAATTTTACACTCATAAATAGCATAATAGAAATTGCTATAACAACTGTTAAAGGTTCTCTAACAATGGTTTCTATAGATGTTAAAATAGAAACTTCAACTTCTTGCACATCAGCTGTCATTCTAGCAATAATATCTCCTTTTCTTTTTTCTGTGAAATAAGATATAGGTAATTCTACAATTTTATTATATAGTTTATCACGAATATCTTTTACGATACCTGTTCTTAAAAAAGTAATGACATAGGAAGCTAAATACCTAAAAAAGTTCTTTAGAAAAAATAATGAAAGTGCAAGCAGGCAGATAAATAAAAGCGTATTTATTTGTCCGTCATTTTCTATTTTTTGAGAAATAAAATGATAAAAACTTTCTTTTAAATAACTACCAATATTAGTAATGCCAGTATATTCTGGTTGAGTAGTAATTTTTTTTTCTGTTTCAAATAATATGCCTAATACAGGGATAAAAGCTAAAACAGAAAGAACATTAAAGATGGCATAAAAAATATTAAAGAGAATATTTAAGAGTGTAAACTTTCTATATTTCTTTTCATACTTTAAAATGTCTTTAAAATGATTCATTAATTTAAGTTCATCTCTTTAATAATTCTCTGAATTTTAGCATCCAATTCTTTTTCAACTTTTTCTGCATTTTCAGTATTATCTAAAGAAGTATTTACACTAAAGTAGAACTTTATTTTTGGTTCAGTTCCACTTGGTCTTGCTGCTATTCTAGTTCCAGATTCTGTTTGATAAATTAATACATTAGATTTTGGTAAATCAATTGTTGTTACTTCACCAGTAATTATATTTTTCTTTGTTGATGCTTGATAATCTGAAAGTGATTCTACTTTTTCTCCATCAATCATTGTTAATGGATTATTTCTCATATCACTCAGCATTTTCTTTATTTCAGCAGCACCATCCATTCCTTTTTTAGTTATGGCAATTAAATGTTCTTTGTAAAATTTATTTTCTACATAAATATTTAATAATTCTTCATAAAAAGAACTTCCATTTTGCTTTGCATATGCAGCTACTTCGCATGCTAGTAAACATGCAGTAACAGCATCTTTATCACGAACAAAATCACCAACCATATAACCAAAACTTTCTTCACCACCTCCAATTAATTCTAATTCAGGAAAGTCTTTAACCATTTTGGCTATCCATTTAAAACCAGTTAAGCCAACTTTAGTTTCAACACCATAATTATTAGCTACATCGTTTACTAATTCTGTAGAAACAATTGTAGAGCCTACAAATTGTTTGCCATTTATTTTATTTTCTTGTTTCCATTTACGTAATAAAAAGTTTGTCATAACCACCATAGTTTGATTACCATTCATTAACTTCATATTACCATCTGTATCTCTAACAGCAACCCCTAATCTATCACAATCTGGGTCTGTACCAATTACAATATCTGCACCAATTTTATTTGCTAAATCAGTAGCCATTTCTAATGCTTCTGGTTCTTCTGGATTAGGAGATTTTACAGTTGGAAAATCTCCATCTGGTTTTCTTTGTTCTTCAACAATATTTACATCAGTATAACCAGCTTTAGCTAAAGCATCTGGAATAGACATGATTGATGTTCCATGTAAAGATGTAAAAACAATTTTAAGATTATTACGATTTATATTTTCTGATAATGTTCCGTTTTTAACAGATGCATCAATAAATGGATTGTCTATTTTTTTTCCAACAACTTCAATTAAATTTTCGTTTGCATTAAAATTAATTTCAGAAAAATCTAGGGCATTCACTTTACCAATTATACCACTGTCTTGTGGAGGTACAATTTGCCCCCCATCTGCCCAATACACTTTGTACCCATTATATTCAGGTGGATTGTGAGAAGCAGTTAATACAATTCCTGCATCACATCCTAAATGACGAACTGCAAAGGATAATTCTGGAGTAGGACGTAAATCTTCGAATAAAAATACTTTAATGTTATTAGCAGATAAAACATCAGCAACTATTTTAGCAAACTTTTTACTATTATGTCTACAGTCGTAAGCAATAACTACACTTAATTGAGGTTTATTTACATTTTCTAATAAATAGTTAGACAAACCTTGAGTTGCTTTACCTAATGTGTATTTATTAATTCTATTGGTACCTGCACCCATTGTACCTCTCATACCACCTGTACCAAATTCTAAATTTTTATAAAACCGATCTGCTAAATCTTTAGGATTGTTATATATTAAGTTTTGAATTTCTGTCTGAGTTTCCTTATCAAAAGTTGGTGTTAACCATTGTTTTGCTTTTTCTAAAAATTCTTGCATAGCTTCTAAATTAAAGTATTAAAGTAATACAAATATAAAATTTATAAATTGAGTTTTTCTTTAATTTTATAGTGTTTTTCATCATTTTTATTTCTGATGATAAGTTCTCCTATAAATCCAGCTAAGAATAATAACGTACCTAAAATCATAGAAGTTAAGGCTATATAAAACCAAGGGTTATCTGTAACTAAAATTGTTTTTATACCATTATAAACTTTATATAGTTTATAAGCACCAATATAAAAAGCTAATGAAGTACCAAATAAAAACATAAGAGTGCCCCAAAGTCCAAAAAAGTGCATAGGTCTTTTACCAAATTTAGATAGAAATGAAATGGTAATTAAATCTAAAAAACCATTGATAAATCTATTTATTCCAAATTTTGTTTCTCCATATTTTCTAGCTTGATGTTGCACAACTTTTTCACTAATATTGGTATAGCCTTCATTTTTAGCTAAAACTGGTATGTATCTGTGCATTTCACCACTAACTTTTATATTTTTTATAACTTCATTTTTATAAGCTTTTAAACCACAGTTAAAGTCATGAAGTTGTAAACCTGAAGTTTTACGAGCAACAGCATTAAATAATTTTGATGGAATATTTTTTGTTACAACATTGTCATACCTTTTCTTTTTCCATCCAGAAATTAAATCAAAATTTTGTGAAGTAATTAAATTGTATAATTCAGGAATTTCTTCTGGATTGTCTTGTAGATCTGCATCCATAGTAATTACAACAATACCTTGAGCTATTTCAAAACCTGCATCTAAAGCTTGTGATTTTCCAAAATTTCTTTGAAAACGAATTCCTTTAACAGATTCATATTTACTTGAAAGTTGTTTAATTATGTGCCAAGAATTATCTGTACTACCATCATCAATAAAAATAATTTCGTATAAATAACGATTGGATTGCATAACATTTGCAATCCAATCGTGTAATTCTATTAAAGATTCTTCTTCGTTAAGAAGTGGTATTACTACCGAAATTTCCATATAATGTTGTTGTAGATTTACAAGTTGTAAAGTTATAAAAGTATTTTAATTACTTGTAATCTATAATATCTTTAAATTTATTAATAAGTTTCTTCTTCAGATTTTTTCATAATAGCTGCAATTATTGCAGATACTACAAATCCAATAAAAGCTGCAACTATTAAAATTATACCAGAAATAATTGCTGGACTTTGAAATTTTTCTGTCATTTCTTTAGCAGATTCAATTTGATCAGAAGTTAATCCTTGATCTATCCAAGCTTGTTCTTGAATAGCCATACCTTGTGCTTGTAATTCAGGGTCTAAAACGTTAGTTAATAATAAAGTATAAATAACAGTAATTACTGCACTTACCATAACAATACCCATTCCAATTTTTACACCTTGTCCCCAAGAAATAAAACCACCATTACTATTTTTATAGGTTTTGATACCAAAGACAATAAAAAATATTGTAGCTAAAGTACCTACTAAATTCCCTACCCATTGTAATTCAAAATATTGACCAGAAGCCCATAAAGCTAGACCAACTATTACACCTATTACACCTAGATATAATCCATTATTAAGAATAATACTTTTACTATTTGCTTGATTTTCCATGATTTAAAATTTAGTTAATTATACAAATATATTATTTTCATTGAAATAGCTGTTACTTTCCATCTCAATTCATTCTGTTAGTATTCAATTTCTTAGAGATGTTACATAAAATTTGACATTTTTTTAATTGTTTAAATAAAAATAGATTGTATTTTTGCAGTTGGCAAGTCCTACACAACTAGCTCCCTTTGAATCCCCCAGAGTGGGAACACAGCAAGGGTATTAGGTTGTAGCAGTGTGATGTAGGTAGCTTGCCTTTTTTTGTACCCTAAATTTAGATTTTGTAATATTGATTTCTCAAAACTTTTAGTTAATCATGTCATCAAGAGTAGTTTTAATAACAGGTGCTTCTTCAGGAATAGGAAAATCGGTTGCTTCTTATTTATATTTAAAAGGATTTAAGGTTTATGGAACCAGTAGAAATCCTAAAAATTTAGAAAATTTTTCTTTTGAATTAATTGCTTTAGATGTTTTAGATATTTCATCAATACAAAACGCGATTGCTTTAATTATAGAGAAAGAGGGAAGATTAGATGTCTTGGTTAATAATGCAGGTATGGGTATTACAGGGCCAATTGAAGATACGCCAACTGAAGAAATGAGAAACGTTTTTAATACCAATTTCTTTGGAGCTATAGATGTTATGAAAGCTGTTTTGCCTCAAATGAGAAAACAAAATTCTGGGTTAATTATTAATGTAACTTCTATTGCTGGCTATATGGGTTTACCTTTTAGAGGTGTTTATTCTGCATCTAAGGGAGCTTTAAAAATTATTACTGAAGCTACAAGTATGGAGGTAAAATCTTTTGGAATTAATGTTGTTAATGTTGCACCTGGTGACTTTGCTACAAATATTGCTTCAGGTAGATATCATACTCCTGTTTTTGAAAATTCTGCATACAAGAAAAAATATAAAGAAAATTTAGAATTAATGGATACCCATGTAGATAGTGGTCTTGACCCTATAGTGATGGCAAAATCTGTTTTTAAAATAATAAATACTAAAAATCCTAAACTACATTATAAAGTTGGTGATTTTATGCAGAAATTCTCTATAGTTCTTAAGCGTATTTTACCTGATAGGGTTTATGAAAAACTCTTAATGAATCATTATAAATTATAATTAGTTTACTTTAACGTGGGTATTTGGATTTGTTTCTAAATAAGCAAATAAAACTTCTGCTTCACAAGTAGAGGTGTCCAAAATAAATTTTATCCAACCAAAATATTCTATACCACCAATATCTTTGCTAATAACAAAATAATCTGGCAAATCATTTTGCAATATATTTTTATAAGTTAAATTATTACTTAAAAAATAATTATAGTTTTCATAAGGAGATTCAAATTCGTAAAAAATATAGAGTGTATTTTTTACGCCACCAAAATACTGTCTTGTATTTTCTGAAGAAAAAGGAGGTTCAAAAATTATGGTATATGGACTTGAGTTCTTTTTTGGAGATAAAATTTTATTTTTATTTGATGCAGGAATTAGTTGTATGGTATACGAATCAAATTTTGGGGTATTACCAATATCGTTATTTTCTTCATAAGTTAGATTAAAGTCGATAATGCCATCTTTATCAACATCAATTTCTATTGGGAATTTATCTTTAAAACAATCATCAAAATACTTAGAAATCTCAACTAAATTAGATGTGTCTTTAAAATTATCTATCCAAAATTTTCGTGAATATGTATTTTTATCATGAGGATCTACATAAACTAATAATCCAGAAAAAAGGCTATTTATTTCCCAGTCTTTTATATAGAATTCAGAAACTTGCATTTCTGTAACTGCAGAAACATCAACAAATTTTCCATCATAATATTTATAAGCTCTATCAATTTTTAAACATTCATTTACTTTATTAAAAATAAAATTATAAGTTTCAGATTCATTGTATTGTCCTACAACTACTGTATAACTTAATTTTACTTGATCATTGGTAAAACTACCTTCCCATAAAACAGGATCTGTAGGGTCGTTAAAAATAATATTATCTTCTTTAGTTACAGAAATGTCAGATTTTTCACATTATATTATTTCAATTACAACTTCCTCATCTTCCATGGTTTGAGAATTTGTACAGCTTAATAAAAATATTAAAATCAATAAGGTAAATAAATTTTTAATATACACTCTAAAGGTTTTTGCAAAAATAAAGGCTTCTAAAGCTTTTTGTGCGTTTAATATGTTAAAACTTAATTGATATTCGATTGGTTAAAACTTGTTTAAAACTATTAAAATCAATTTTTTAAAAATGATTCTTTTGTAACTATCTTTGCCGAAATTAAAACATAAAATTAAACATGAAGTTTTTCATAGATACAGCTAATTTAGAGCAAATTAAAGAAGCACAAACATTAGGTATTTTAGACGGAGTTACTACAAACCCATCTTTAATGGCAAAAGAAGGCATTACAGGTCAAGACAATATTATTAAACATTACAAAGCCATTTGTGATTTAGTAGATGGTGATGTTTCTGCTGAGGTAATCTCTACAGATTTTGATGGAATGGTTAAAGAAGGTGAAGCTTTGGCTGCTTTAAATCCACAAATTGTGGTAAAGTTACCTATGATAAAAGATGGTGTAAAAGCTTGTAAGTATTTTTCATCAAAAGGAATTAAAACAAATGTAACTTTAGTATTTTCTGCTGGTCAAGCTTTATTAGCTGCAAAAGCAGGTGCAACTTATGTATCTCCTTTTATTGGACGTTTAGATGATATTTCTACAGACGGTTTAAATCTTATTGCAGAAATTAGAACTATTTATGATAATTATGGTTTTGATACAGAAATTTTAGCAGCATCTGTAAGACATACAATGCATGTGATTGATTGTGCTAAAATTGGTGCTGATGTTATGACTGGCCCTTTAAGTGCTATTGAAGGTTTATTAAAACATCCTTTAACAGATATTGGTTTAGCTAAATTTTTAGCAGATTATAAAAAAGGAAACTAAACGTATTAGATTTCGTATCTTTGCAATGTCATTTTGAGCTTTCAGAATGACATTTTTTAATGCACAAAATGTACCCAAAAAAAGAACTTGCACAATTAGTTATTTCAGCTTGCCATCAATTTAATATTGACACAGTTGTGATATCTCCTGGTTCTAGAAATGCACCTTTAACCATCGGTTTTTCTAACCATCCAGAAATTGAAACCTTAAGTGTTGTAGATGAAAGATGTGCTGCATTTTTTGCCTTAGGTATAGCACAGCAAAAGCAAAAACCAGTGGCAGTTTTATGTACTTCTGGTTCTGCATTGTTAAATTATTATCCTGCTATTGCAGAGGCTTTTTATAGTGATATTCCCTTAGTGGTTATTTCTGCAGATAGACCTAAACATTTAATTGATATTGGTGATGGACAAACCATTAGACAAGAAAATGTTTTTGAAAAACATATATTGTTTTCTGCAAACTTGATAGAAAATCCTAAATTTAAAACTAGAAATTCACAATTAATAGGTGAAGCTTTACAATTAGCAACTTCTCAAAAAGGTCCTGTGCACATTAATGTGCCTTTTGATGAGCCTTTGTATGAAACTGTAGATGAATTAAAAGAGTTTCATTTTCCAAATATATCCATGAGTTCTTTAGATAATGCTAATATAGATTATCAGAAGTTAGCTAATATTTGGAATAATGCTGAGAAAAAAATGTTGGTCATTGGTGTAAATTATCCAGATGCAGAATTACATAGTTTAATGGATTTGTATTCAGAAGATGACTCAGTATTAATTTTTACAGAAACCACTTCTAATCTTTACCATGATAAAGCTATTAATGCTATAGATCAATTGATTTTTTCTTTAGATGATGAAGAGTTTACAGCTCTACAACCAGATATTTTAATCACTTTTGGAGGTATGATTGTTTCAAAAAGAATTAAACGTTTTTTAAGAGATTATCAACCAAAACATCATTGGAATATAGATGAGAAAAAAGCTACAAACACTTTTTTCTGTTTATCAGAATTTATTCAAACAAAACCTGTAGACTTTTTCTCAAAGTTTAATAAAATCATCAATAAAAAAGAAAGTGATTATCAACCAAAATGGTTAAATATTAGAGATTACAGAAGAATAAAACATTCTGAGTATTTATCACAAATTAAACATTCTGACTTTAAAGTTTTTGAACAAGCTTTACATAGTATTCCTAATCATTGTCAATTACAAATTAGTAATAGCGCAATCATTAGATATGCTCAATTATTTACCTTAAAAAACACATTAAGCGTTTTTTGTAATAGAGGTACAAGTGGTATAGATGGTAGTACATCAACTGCAATTGGAGCTGCATTTGCCAATGAAAAACAAACTGTTTTTATAACTGGTGATTTAAGTTTTTTCTATGATTCTAATGCATTATGGAATACTAATATTCCAAATAATTTTAGAATAATATTAATAAATAATTCTGGAGGAGGAATTTTTAAGATTATTCCAGGTCCATCCACTACAGATGCATTAAAATATTTTGAAACTCCACATTGTTTAACTGCAGAACATTTTAGTAAAATGTATGGTTTTGAGTATCAAAAAGCATATTCTACTAACACAGTTTCAGAAGCATTAAAAGATTTTTATACAGCATCTAATCAACCAAAAATATTAGAAATTTTCACACCAAGTTTAGAGAATGATAGTGTTCTTAAAGACTATTTTAAATATATCAAATAATGGATTTTCAAGAAGGAGATAAAGTACAGTTATTTATAAAATCTGAAACAGCTTTAGGTTACATTGTTACTATAAATGAAAAGTTTGAAGGATTGTTATATAGAAATGAGGTTTTTCAAGATGTAGAGGAAAATATGGAAATTGATGGTTATATTAAAACCATTAGAGAAGATGGTAAGATTGATGTTTCTTTACGACCTCAAGGGTTTCGAAATGTCATAGATAAAGATGTAGATAAAGTTCTTGAAAAGCTTAAAAATAGCAGAGATGGTTATTTATTATTAACAGATAAAAGCTCTCCAGAATCTATAAAATTTCAATTACAAATGAGTAAAAAAGCTTTTAAGAAAGCTGTTGGAAATTTATATAGAAATAAATTAATTGTTTTAAAAGAGGATCGTATAGAATTGGTAAAGTAATGAAAAGATTATTGGTCTTAATATTACTCTTAAATTTTTCTTTTGTAAAAGCTCAAAATCAAGAGATTTTATCATCAGATAGACCTGGTCAAGCATTATCTTCAAGTGTTGTTGGTAATCATGTTTTTCAAATTCAAACAGGAATAGATTTTTCTAATGAAAACTCAATTTTTTTACCAAGTTCTTATTTTAGATATGGTTTATCTGAAAGATTTGAGATAAACTCTGGGTTTATTTTTTCTGGATCTAATTTTGCAGAAAATTTAAGTTCTTTATCTATTGGAGCAAGATATCTTGTTAGTAATTCTAATAACAAGATGCAGTCTAGTTTTCAATTCTCTTATGATTTTAAAGCAGAAGAAAATAGTGGGCAATTGGTTTATATTTTAGGTAGTTCTTTTAATGAGAAGCTATCTTATACAGCTAACTTAGGAATTAATTTTACAGACAATTTAAGCTTAGCTAATACTTTTTATGTTTTTAATGTAACATATTCTATAAACAACAAAATAGGATTATTTGCTGAGAATTTTGGAGCTTTATTTACTTCTAATTATCAATTTAATTACGATACAGGTGTTTATTATTTACTAAATAATAATTTTCAATTAGATACTGTAATTGGAGATAATGATGGTTTTTTTATTGGAGCAGGTTTTACTTGGAGAGTTCAACCAAAAAAATAATTATTGACCACCAAGCCTTAGAATATTTTCATAATAATTATCTGCATTTGGATCAGCAGGATCCATTTTTCCATACCCAATTTTATAGTATTTTAGAGCCTTTTTAAAGTTTTTGCCAGTTTCATAATATCGACCAATGTAATATTCACCTAAAGGAGAAGAAGGAAATCTTTTTAAAATCATTTTACCAAAATCAAATAAACGATCTCCATTTTCTTTTTCGATAATGATATTTTCTATAGCATAAATATCTTTTTCTCTAATACCCAAACTACTACCAAATAAAAACTCTATTTCTAAATATTTGTCTTCTAAGTAAGCAATTGCATCTATAGGTGAAAGTTCTTTTATTTTTTCTTCATATTCTTCTTTAGAAATGGCAGAATAAACTTCAAAGATTTTAGTCATAGCCCTTGGTATAGCTTCAGAAATAGCAGAGACAGAACTATCAGTTATAATATTATCGTTAATAATGTTAAAGTTTTTAATTTCTAAAGTAGATAATGCAGATTGAATTTGACTTATTTTAGTTTTTTTACTTGCTGAGAAAGCATCAGAATTATTGATATACAAATAAAAAGTATTGTCTTCATTAGCAAATTTATTTAGGTTGTAAGATTGTAATTCAGATCCAATAAAATCAGAAAAAGAAGGGTTTATGCAAACAAAAGAATTAATAAAGGCCGTATTTTCTTGTAAAAAATGAGTAATTAAATTTGCAGAATATCCTTGACCAACAAAACTTACAAAAGGAGATGTTCTGTAATTACTCTCCATATAAAATAAAACTTCGTCTCTTAAAAAATCATAAAAATTTTTAGAAGAGTTAATAAGAACACCTGAGTTTAAATCAAAACCAACATCTTTAGCTCTAGTTTCTTCCATAGAAATGCCAACAACAATTTGTTTTGGAGCTTTATCTTTTTTTGCAAAAAGAATACTATTACCCACATAAGTATCAAACATAAACTCTTCATCTAAAACAATAGCTAAAGGGTAGTTTTTTATACTGTCTCTCTCATAAGAATCAGGTATGTAAATTTTTAGGGTTCTTGTAGTTTCCATGATTTCAGATTCTAACTCTTTCACAATAATGTTTTGCGAAAAAATAGAAATGCAAAAAATGAAAAATATAAATGAGAGTGATTTCTTAATCATGAGTTAGATTGTTTATTTTTGCAATGATTGACTTTTTGTTCTGATTTTAGAACGTGTAAAATACAAAAATATGATACAACCTGAATGGAAAACAGCTAAAGAGTATGAAGATATCACCTACAAAAAATGTAATGGTGTTGCAAGAATAGCTTTTAATAGACCCAATGTTAGAAATGCATTTAGACCCAAAACAACATCAGAATTATATGATGCATTTTATGATGCAGGAGAAGATACTTCTATAGGTGTAGTTTTATTATCTGCTGAAGGACCAAGTACAAAAGATGGAGTATACTCTTTTTGTTCTGGTGGAGACCAAAAAGCAAGAGGTCATCAAGGTTATGTTGGTGATGATGGCTATCATAGATTAAACATATTAGAGGTACAAAGATTAATACGTTTTATGCCTAAAGCTGTTATTGCAGTTGTTCCTGGTTGGGCAGTTGGTGGTGGCCATAGTTTACATGTGGTTTGCGATTTAACATTAGCAAGTAAAGAACATGCTATTTTTAAGCAAACAGATGCAGATGTTACTTCTTTTGATGGTGGTTATGGGTCTGCCTATTTAGCAAAAATGGTAGGACAGAAAAAAGCTAGAGAAATCTTCTTTTTAGGACGTAACTATTCAGCTCAAGAAGCCTACGAAATGGGAATGGTAAATGCTGTGATTCCTCATGAAGAATTAGAGAGCACTGCTTATGAATGGGCGCAAGAAATTTTAGCTAAAAGCCCTACTTCTATAAAAATGCTAAAATTTGCTATGAATTTAACTGATGATGGTATGGTTGGTCAGCAAGTATTTGCAGGAGAAGCAACACGTTTGGCATATATGACTGAGGAAGCTAAAGAAGGTAGAGATGCATTTTTAGAAAAGCGTAAACCCAACTTTCCTAAAAAGTGGATACCATAATCCCCTTTTAATTTCCCCAAAGGGAAAACACTTTTGAGCATACAGAATTTAAAACATAATATTAACATAAAAGTTTCTTCCCTTTGGGAAGGATTAAGATGGGAATGAAATCACAAGTAGTTACTTTTTTAATAAAATGCCCAGATCAAAAAGGTTTGGTTGCAAAAATTACCAACTTTTTTTACCAAAAAGGATTCAATATTTTAAGTTGCCAACAATATGTAAATTCTTTTGAAGATACTTATTTTATGCGTATTCGCTTAAATGCTGATGGAACAAATATCTCTAAAAAAGATTTAGAAAAAAGTTTTTTAGAATTAGCAGAACCTTTACAGTTTGATTGGTCTGTAAATTATGGAGACCATAAACAAAACGTAGCAATTATGGTTTCACATACCAGTCATAATTTATACGATTTGTTAGAACGTTACAAGGAAGGAAGTTTAAATTGTAATGTAAAAATGATTATTAGCAATCATGATAAGTTAAGACACATTGCAGATATGTTTAAAGTGCCTTTTTATCATTTACCTGTTACAAAAGAAACGAAGAAAGATCAAGAAGCTCAAGTAAAACAATTATTAGACACCAATGAGGTTGATTTGGTAATTATGGCAAGATACATGCAAATTTTGTCTTTGGATTTTATCAATCATTTTCCAGAGAGAATCATCAATATACACCACTCTTTTTTACCCGCTTTTCAAGGAGCAAATCCATATAAAAAAGCCTATGAAAGAGGTGTAAAGTTAATTGGTGCTACAGCACATTATGCTACAGAAGATTTAGATGAGGGGCCAATTATTGAGCAAGATGTAAAACCAGTAACACATGAAAGTACCCCAACTACGTTAAAAAGAATTGGAGCAGATATAGAGAAATTAGTTTTGGCAAGAGCCGTAAAATGTCATTTAAATAACCAAATTATTGTTTCTGGCAATAGAGCAATTGTGTTTCCAGAAGCAGGAGAATAAGTGTATGAAGATAATTTGTATTGGGCGCAATTACGCAAAACATATAGAGGAATTGGCTAATGAAAAACCAGAACATCCTGTTGTTTTTTTAAAGCCAGATTCAGCAATTCTACCTAGAAAAAATCCGTTTTTTATTCCACCTTTTTCTAATGATGTACATTATGAGGTAGAGGTTTTAGTTAAAATAAATAAGGTAGGAAAACATATAGATACTAAGTTTGCGTATAAATATTATGATGAAATTGGTTTAGGAATCGATTTTACTGCTAGAGATGTTCAAGCAAAATGTAAAGAAAAAGGCCTGCCCTGGGAAAAAGCTAAAGCTTTTGATGGGAGTGCAATTATAGGTGAGTTTTACAAAAAAGAACAATTTGATTTAAATAATTTAAGTTTTCAATTATATAAAAATGATGAGTTGGTTCAAGATGGCAATACAAATGCTATGCTTTGGAAAGTTGATGAATTAATTTCATACGTATCTCAATATTTTACTTTAAAAAAAGGAGATATCATTTTTACAGGTACTCCTGCAGGAGTAGGAAAAGTATCAGAAAATGATGAGTTAAAAGGATTAATAGAAGGTAATGAAGCTTTTCAAATAAGGGTTAAATAAGATTATTTAATCTAAGAAATAAAAAAAGTGAATCACTATGAATTTTTTAATTCAAATTTTAATTTCAATATTCATTGGTGCTTGTTTTACTTTTTTAGCAAAAAAGTTTTATAAAAGTCAAACGTTATATTTTTTCACAGGATTTTTCACAAGTCTCTTTACAAGAGTTATTTACTTATTTATATATGGATTTATAACTGACTTTACAATAGACTAAGAATTTAATTTGCATAAATATTTATCTATTATTTTAAGTATAGTAATTGCATACATATTATTTATGTTACTAAAAAAAAGACTAATTAAAAGTCAGTCAGAACATTTAGATATTAATGAAATAGGAAAACAATGAAAGCAGAAATTATTACAATAGGAGATGAGATTTTAATTGGTCAAATTGTAGATACTAATTCTCAATGGATAGGAACTGAGTTAAATAAAATAGGTGTTTCTGTCTATCAAATATCATCTATACAAGATGATAGGCAACATATTTTAAATGCTCTAAAAGAAGCACAAGAAAGAGTAGATATTGTTATAATTACTGGTGGTTTAGGTCCTACAAAAGATGATATCACCAAACATACAATTGCAGCATATTTTAATGATATTTTAGTACTCAATGAAGATGTTGTGCATCATATTAAAACATTATTTGCAAAATATAACATTCCTTTTGGTGAATTAAATCGATTACAAGGTATGTTGCCAACTAAGGCAATAGTTCTAAATAATAATTATGGTACAGCACCTGGAATGTGGTTTTTTGAGAATAATACTGTTTTTGTATCACTTCCTGGTGTACCTAATGAGATGAAAGGTTTAATGCAGTTTGAGGTATTGCCTAGAATTCAAAAACAATTTAAATTACCATATATCTTGCATAAAACAATAATGACTTATGGTTTAGGAGAAAGCGCATTAGCTGAAAGAATAGAAGATTTCGAAGATAATTTACCAAACTTTATAAAGCTAGCATATTTACCTAATTACGGAAAAGTTCGTTTACGTTTATCTGCAAAAGGAGATAATAAGCAGATTTTAGAAAAGGCATTAAAAGAGCAAATAGAAAAATTATATAAAATCATACCAGATATAATAACAGGAGTAGATATTGATGGTAATATTGAAAAAACTGTTGGAGAATTATTAAAAGAGCATCATAAAACAATTTGTACAGCAGAAAGTTTAACAGGAGGTAAAATTGCTTCTACAATAGTTTCTGTTCCAGGTTCATCATCCTATTATAAAGGTAGTTTTGTTACCTATACAAAAGAGAGTAAAATGAATTTGTTAGGTCTTTCTTCTGATTTAATAGACCAGCATTCTGTGGTTAGTGAGGCTGTAGCTAGAGAAATGGCATTATCTGCTAAACAAAAGCTAAATTCAGATTATGCAATAGCTGTTACAGGTAATGCAGGACCAACAACTGATAATAATAATAAAGAAGTTGGTCTTGTTTACATAGCTTTAGCATCAAATAATAGAGTAGAAGTTTCAGAGTTTAATTTTGGAAAACCAAGAGGAAGAGTCATAGATAAAACTGTAAATAAGGCCTTAGAATTATTACAAAAAGAAATATTAAAAAATAAATAAATTTGTTTTGTTCAGAATTAGAATTATTTGTAGATTTGCACCTCGTTTAGAGATAACACTAATAATACTGTCAAGAAGATGTCTAGAGTTTGTGAATTAACAGGAAAAAAAGCAATGGTTGGGAACAACGTTTCTCACGCTTTGAATAGAACAAAGAGAAAGTTTGACGCTAATTTAATGACAAAGCGTTTTTACATTCCAGAAGAAGATAAATGGATTACTTTAAAAGTATCTGCTTCAGCTATAAAAAATATTAACAAGAAAGGAATTTCTGCAGTTATAAAAGAAGCAAGAGCTAAAGGTTTTTTAACAAAATAATCAGCTTAAGCTTATAAAATTATAAAGAGATGGCAAAAAAAGGAAATAGAGTTCAAGTAATTTTAGAGTGTACAGAGCATAAAGCAACTGGACAACCAGGAACTTCTAGATACATCACAACTAAGAACAAAAAGAACACTCCAGATAGATTAGAGATTAAGAAATTTAATCCAATCTTAAAGAAAATGACTGTTCATAAAGAAATTAAATAATAAAACTATCTAGAACTCAGAATAGAGCACATAGATATAAAGCATTTTACAATGGCAAAGAAATCAGTAGCATCGTTACAAACAGGGTCAAAAAGATTAAGTAAAGCAATAAAAATGGTAAAATCTCCAAAAACAGGAGCTTACACATTTGTTGAAGCTATTATGGATCCTACTCAAGTAAATGACTTTTTAGCTAAAAAGTAATTTCTTCACAAACAATATTATAAAGCTACTTTCTTTTTAGATTGTAGCTTTTTTTTATGCATTATAATTATGTACTTTTGATGACAATATGACTTAAATATAGAGTTGGCATACTTTTTATAGAATAGGTTATAGTAAATAAGTAAATATGAGTTTTTTTAAAAATATTTTTTCAAAAGAAAAAAAAGAAACTTTAGATAAAGGTCTAGAGAAGTCTAAAGAAAGCTTTTTTGGTAAACTTTCTAAAGCTGTTGCAGGTAAATCTAAAGTAGATGATGATGTTTTAGATAATTTAGAAGAAGTTTTAGTGGCTTCTGATGTTGGTGTTGCAACAACACTTAAAGTTATAGATAGAATTGAAGAAAGAGTAGCTAGAGATAAATATCTTGGTACAGAAGAACTTAATGTTATTTTAAGAGAAGAAATTGCAGGCTTATTATCTGAAACTAATGTGGGTAATGATACCGATTTTAGTATTCCAGAAAATAAAAAACCTTATGTATTAATGGTTGTGGGTGTAAATGGAGTTGGTAAAACAACAACTATTGGTAAACTTGCTTCTCAATTTAAAAAGAAAGGTTTAAAAGTAGTATTAGGTGCTGCAGATACATTTAGAGCTGCTGCAATAGACCAACTACAAATATGGGCAGATAGAGTAGAAGTACCAATTGTTAGACAAGAAATGGGTTCTGATCCTGCTTCTGTAGCTTTTGATACTTTAAAATCTGCAGTTGCTCAAAATGCAGATGTTGTAATTATAGATACTGCTGGACGTTTACATAATAAAGTAAACTTAATGAATGAGCTTACCAAAATTAAACGTGTAATGCAAAAGGTTGTTAGTGATGCACCTCATGATGTTTTACTGGTCTTAGATGGTTCTACAGGACAAAATGCATTTGAGCAGGCTAAACAATTTACCAAAGCTACAGAAGTTACTAGCTTAGCTGTAACTAAATTAGATGGAACTGCAAAAGGTGGAGTTGTTATTGGTATTTCAGACCAGTTTCAAATACCTGTAAAATACATTGGAGTAGGTGAAGGTATAGACGATTTGCAAGTGTTTAATAAACACGAATTTGTAGATTCTTTTTTTAAGTAGATTTTTTAAGAATTTATACTTTAAGAAAGCATTTACTATTTTTTTAGCTCATAAATATATTTAGCTACTTGTTTCTCAAAATAATGTCCATTATATTGGTAATAATTACCTGTTTTATTAATTACAATTACTCCAAAACAAGATCTTTTTCTATTAAAAAATTATTTAAAAAGTATTTGTTTTTATCTATGTAGTGCTTTTTTTGCATTAGTTTTTTTCTAATATTTTTTTTGTTCGAAAGTACATTAATTATAAGGCAATCATTAGTATTAATTTTACTGTAAAATCTTTTTTGAAAATTTAAACTTTGATTATTGATGAAAGAATTATTAAAATGACAATAGCTTTTAGGTTGTCTAAAATTTATGATCAAAATTTTTTCATTGTTCCATAAATAATTCTCTTTAATAAAGCTTAGAGATTCTTTGTCTATTTTACCACTAAAACCAAAAATATTTTTTTCAACTTTTTCAGGATTTATTTTTTTTATATTTATTTCTTTACTGTATGAACATGATAAAAAAATAATACCTATTAATAAAATTATTAACCTCTTCATATTAATTTTTATTTCTAACGAATTTTTAGATTTTTTATAAAGATATATAGTAATATTATATATTTCAAAATTTGATATACTATATATTTAGTCTTATTTTTAATGAAATTTTTATACATGAAAAATCTACTCTTATTTTTATTGACTATTGTATTACTTTCTTGTAATTCAGAGTCTAATCAACCTGATGTTGTTTTTAATAAATATGATGAAACTGTAGCTTTAGAAGCACAGCAAAATCATGAAAACCCAAGAATGAAGTTTAAACTTTTTCAATCTAAAGTATTAGAAATGAATGAAGTTTTTAAACCTTTTAATGCGGCTTTATCAGCTTTTTCTGAAGAAGAGTATCAATCTTTAAAGCCATTAATCATTGAGCAAAATATACCAACAATTCAAGGTTATGTAAAAGAAGGTAAATTAAGTTATGAAAAACTTACTTTATTCTATTTGTATAGAATTAGAAAATTTGAAAGCGATAGTACAAAATCTTTAAATGCTATTATTACACTAAACCCAAATGTTTTAGAAGAAGCAAAGCAAAGAGATAAAGATAGAAAATGGGGTATTTTAAGTGATGTAGAAATTTACGGAATGCCAATTCTTTTAAAAGACAACATCAATACAGAAGGCATGCCAACTACTGCAGGTGCTTTAGCTTTACTGAATAATAAAAATACAGAAGACGCTTTTATTGTAAAAAAGTTAAAAGAAAATGGAGCCTTAATTTTGGGTAAAGCTAATTTAAGTGAATGGGCATATTACTTTTGTTCTGGTTGTCCTCTTGGCTATAGTGCAATAGGTGGTCAATCTTTAAATCCTTATGGAAGAGCTAAATTTGAAACAGGAGGTTCAAGTGCATCAAGTGGAACAGCTGTTGCAGCAAATTATGCTGTTGTTGCTGTTGGTACAGAAACAGCTGGTTCTATAACATCTCCTTCAAGTCAAAACTCTGTAGTAGGTTTAAAACCAACAATAGGTTTGATAAGTAGAACAGGGATAGTGCCAATTTCTGGTACTTTAGACACACCTGGTCCAATGTCTAAAAGTGTTACAGATAGTTGGATTTTTCTAAATGCAATGTTAGGTAAAGATAATAAAGATCCCAAATCTTTTGAAATGCCTGATAAAGATTTTGGAGATATGGAAGATGGTTTTAAAGGTAAAAAAATAGGTGTACTTATTTATTTATTACAAGATTCTATTTATAACAGTAATGTAAATAAAATTAAAGAAGCTGGGGCTACAATTGTTGAGGTAAATCCTCCAAGAGTTGGTTTACCTGGTTTTTTAACCTTGTTAAATATAGATATGAAATATGATTTACCTCACTATTTAAAAAGTGATGCAGATAAAAACGTAACAGTAACCTCTGTAAAAGATGTTATAGATTTTAATGTAAAAGATTCTATTTTAAGAGCACCTTATGGTCAACAATTATTCGAAGGTATTGTAAAAGATACTACTTCTAAAAAACAATTAGAGTCAATTAAAGTTACTTTAAAAGAAAATGGTAGATCTTATTTTAATGCATTAAAAGAAGAAAATTTAGATGCAATTTTATCTATAAATAACTATCATTCTGCATATTCAGCAGTTGCAGAATACCCAAATTTAACAGTACCTATGGGTTATAAAGAAACTGGTGAACCTGTAAGTTTAACCTTTGTGGGGCTACCAAAAACAGAAGGTAAATTACTTATTTTAGGATATGCTTTTGAGCAATTAACTAAGGTTAGAAAATTACCTGAAAACTATCAATAGATTCTAATTTGTTCATTAAAAAACAACTATTTTTGCACTCGCTAAAATAAGCTGATATGCGTACAAAATCTATTAAAAAAAACAAGATAAATGTTGTTACTTTAGGTTGCTCTAAAAACATTTACGACAGTGAAGTGTTAATGGGACAATTAAAAGCTAATGGAAAAAACGTTGTACATGAAGATGAAAATGATGAAGGAAACATTGTTGTTATAAATACATGTGGATTTATAGGTAAAGCAAAAGAAGAATCTGTAAACACTATTTTGCATTATGCACAAAAAAAGGAAGCAGGTGAAGTTGATAAAGTTTTTGTATCAGGTTGTCTAAGTGAGCGTTATAAACCAGATTTAGAAAAAGAAATACCAAATGTAGATCAATATTTTGGTACACACGATTTACCTAATTTATTAAAAGTTTTAGAAGCAGACTATAAGCACGAATTAATTGGAGAACGTTTAACAACTACTCCTAAACATTATGCTTATTTAAAAATTGCAGAAGGTTGTGATAGACCTTGTTCTTTTTGTGCTATTCCTTTAATGAGAGGTAAACACAGATCTACACTTATAGAAGATATTGTTACAGAAGCAGAAAAGTTAGCTACTAATGGCATTAAAGAAATTATGTTAATAGCTCAAGATTTAACTTATTATGGTTTAGATATTTATAAAAAAAGAGCTTTAGCAGAGTTATTAAAAGCTTTAGTTAAAGTTGATGGTATAGAATGGATTCGTTTACATTATGCTTTTCCTACAGGGTTTCCTATGGATGTTTTAGAAGTGATGAAAAGAGAGCCAAAGGTTTGTAACTATTTAGACATTCCATTACAACATATTAATACTGAGTTGTTAAAATCTATGAAAAGAGGTACAACTCATGAAAAAACAACTGCACTAATTCATAAATTCAGAGAAGTTGTTCCTGAAATGGCCATTAGAACTACTTTAATAGTTGGTTATCCAGGAGAAACAGAAGAAATGTTTCAAGAGTTAAAAGATTGGGTAGAAGAAATGCGTTTTGAACGATTAGGAGCTTTTGAATATTCTCATGAAGAAAATACAGGGGCTTATGTCTTAGAAGATGATGTACCTGAAGAGGTAAAGTTTAGACGAGTTAATGAAATTATGGAAATTCAATCTCAAATTTCATGGGAATTAAATCAACAAAAAATAGGTAAAACATTTCGTTGCTTATTTGATAGAAAAGATGGTGCTTATTTTTACGGAAGAACTGAATATGATTCACCTGATGTAGATAATGATGTTATTGTAGATGCTAGAGAGCATTATGTTAAAATAGGAGAATTTGTAGATATTAAAATTTATGATGCAGGAGATTATGATTTATATGGAATTCCTGTTTAAATTATTACATCTGTAAAAATAGATATAAAAAATTATTAAAAATACGTCTTTTGACGTATTTTTTTATGATATTATTTTTTTGTAATATTGTTTTATATTAACTAAACTTTTTTAAAAATGAAAAAAATTGTATTTATTTTCTCAATGTTTTTAGCTTTAACAGCTTTTGGTCAATCTAGTGCAGTAAAAGTAAACCCAGTTGGTTTAGCTTTTGGTGTAGCAAATGCTGGTTATGAATTTTCTACAAGTGATAGTCAATCAGCTACAATATCTGGTTTATACTATGATGTTTCTGGTATTAGTGGTTTTGGTGTAGGTGCAGAATATCGCTTTTACTTTGGAGGTGAAGCTTTAAAAGGTTGGCATGCAGGACCATCAATAGGTTATTTATCTTTAGAAGACGATTTTAATACTTCAGCAAGTGTATTTTCTTTTGGAGGAGAAGTTGGTCATCAATGGGTTTGGAATAGTGGTTTTTTAGTTGATGTTTTTGCAGGACTAGGCTTTGCAACTGGTGGTGATAGTTTAAATGGACTAGATTCTACTACTATAGGTATAGGTGTATCACTTGGTTATGCTTGGTAAAAACAACTTAATATAAATAAAAAATCCACTCATTTTGAGTGGATTTTTTTTATTTTAAAACATCTGAGTTTAGTAAGAAAACTGCATTCACAAAAAAGAGTTTTCCATTGTCCCAAAAAGATCTAAATAAAGGATTATCAACCATATAAACAATACTTCCTCTACCTTTTCTTTCTTCGCCAAAAAGTAAAGTTTCTGGTAATTTTTCTAATACATTTTTACCAGCAAAACCAGAAATATTAGTTGTTTCTGATGGTAAGTAAGCAACATTATACCCATTATTTAAATAATCATAAGCAGAGCTACTTCTTTTTAAGGTAAAATATTCGTTATGATACCCAAAACCTAAAGGATGTGTAGTATCTACTTTACTTTTAAATATTGCACCAGCAATTAAATTAACAGCGCTTTCTCTTTCTAAATTTGCATATGGTGTTAAGTTTGGTTCTTTTTCTTCTTCATTTTCAGATTTTTTTCTTTTTAAAGCAAACTCTTTCTTGTCAGCAAAACTTCGTAAAGCATTATCTATAGCAATTAATGTACCTCCAGATTGTACCCAACTTTTTAATTTGTCTAAAGTAGATTTATTCAACACACGACTATAATAGCCATTTGGTAAAATGATAACATCAAAATTTGAAAAGTCAACTCTTGAAATATAATCTGAATCTAAAATAGTAAGTGGGTATTTTAATTCAGTTTCAAAGAAATGCCAAATTTCACCAAAACTTAAGGAACTCGTTCCTTCTCCTGAAAGTACTGCAACTTTTTGCTTATTAATTGGTTTCACTGAATATGATCCAAAATCTAGGCCTTTATCAACAAAACCAGTAGAAACTGATGTAAGTTGTCTAAAATTTTTATCTGCAATTTTAATTAAAGTATCATCAAAACTTTTATTTCTATTGTCATTTCTTAATATTATAAGACTTCCTCTTTCAAAATTATTTCCATTTAAAGTAAATGGTTTTTCAGAGAATCTAGGCACAATATTATTTTGTAATAATTCAGCTAAAAAAGTAGCGTCATTTAAACTGTTCCATTTAGAAATGTATGCGTAAGCAGAAGTATTAATTTTATTATCGATTGAAAAGTTTTCATTTTTTTCAGTTGAAGCTACTTCATTTTTAGAAGCAATTGCTTCAAAACCATGAGCATAAGGTATAGACCAAGCAGTAATATCATAAGTTAAAGAATCTGATAATTTAGCTTTTGGTTCAAATAAAACTTTAACCATTTTACCTTTTGGCTGATTTGTGTTAATCACTAAATCTTTAAAATTTACATCTAATTTACTTTCTTCTTGAGTTGAATAAACATAACCTTTTACAGATCCATCTTTAGCATTTACATATTTAATTTCGTGTTTGTCTAGTAAAACTTTTAAACGGTTTATTTTATCTTGATTATCATTTTTAACAACAAAACTTTTGTATTCTAAATCATCATTCTCAAAAAACTTTTTAAACTCAGTATTTAATTGTTCAGCATTTTTTGATGATATCTCTACAGTAGACAAACCTGTTGTCATATGATGAATTGCTCTATCTTTTAGAGTAAGTACTTCTCCTTCATCAGTTTTTATACCTAAACCAGCTCTTCCATGTCCAGCTTGTTCGTAGGTCATACCTATAGCTCCCATAAATGTTGGGTAAGTATCACCATAACTTGGGTATAGTAAATCAAAGCTTTCTTTGGTAAAATATAACCAACCTTCTGCATCAAAATACTTAGCATGGTTTTTTCCAATTTGTGTTTGAAAATCACGTTGCCAATCAGAAATAATTTCATGGAAAGGTTCTGCTGCAGGTGCAAAATAATAAGGACTATTAATACCTTGTTCATGAAAGTCTACATGAATATGTGGCATCCATTTATTATAAATTTTAATACGTTGTTGAGATTCAACTTGTGTAGCCCAAGCCCAATCTCTGTTTAAATCAAATAAATAATGATTTGGTCTTCCCCCTGGCCAAGGTTCATGATGTTCTTTAGCATCTTGGCTAATATTAAAAGGTGTACTTTTTACTTGGTTATACCAATTTACATATCTGTCTCTTCCATCAGGATTTATACAAGGATCCATGATAACTACTGTGTTTTCTAACCAAGCTTTTTTAGTCGTTACCAATTCATAAAGTGTTAGCATTGAAGCTTCTGTACTTGAAGCTTCATTACCATGAACATTATAACTTAGCCAAACAATTGCTTTTTTGTTTTCTTGATTTCCTTCTAAAATACCAGTTTGAGAAAGATTTGCTTTTCTGATAGCTTCTAAGTTATTAATATTTTCTTGAGAAGAAATGTATGTAACATACAAAGGTCTATGCTCATTTGTTTCACCATATTTTTCTAATTTAACATTAGATAATGTGTTAGAAACATATGTAAAGTACTCAACTACTTTATGATGTCTTGTAAAACGAGAACCTATTTCGTAACCTAAATATTCAGAAGGTGATTGTAAGCTTTGTGCTAATAAATTTCCTAAAGAAACAAAAGCAAGAAGAATAAATAACTTAATTTTCATGTAACTAATTTAGAAGTTTCTCAAAAGTAAGCATTTATTACTATTCCTTAAAAAGTTGAATTGTTGATTGTGTTAAATATTTGTTAGCGTAATTTCAGGTTTTTACTAAGCTATAAAATAGTTGTATTTTTATCAAATAATTAATCTTACTTAATGAGTTCTAAAATAGAATTAGATTGTAAATTTAAAAGTGTTATTTATCTATGAAAGTAACACAAATTCCTTTTAAAAAAACAGGTTTTTTCTCTGATATGATGATAGATTATCTTGATGAAAATTCAAGACTAAAACCATTTTACAATAATTTTCCTAATACAAAAGGTTTTTATAATCAAATAGAAGAGAAAAAGAAATCCTTTAGATTACAAAATAGAATTGTATTATCTGATGCTCTGCATAATCAATATAAAGGATTTGCTATTTCTGATAAAACTCAAGAAAATATAGATTTATTAAAAAAGCAAAACACCTTTACTGTTACAACAGGTCATCAGCTTAATTTATTTACAGGTCCTCTATATTTCTTATATAAAATTATTTCTACAATAAATTTAGCAGAAGAATTATCTGAGAAGTTTCCAGAAAATCAGTTTATACCTGTGTACTGGATGGCAACAGAAGATCATGATTTTGATGAAATTAACTATTTTAATTTTGATGGTAAAAAAGTACTTTGGAATAGAAAGGATGGAGGAGCAGTAGGTCGTTTTTCAACTGAAGGTTTAGAACAAGTATTTAATGTTTTTACAGAACACTTAGGTAATTCTAAAAATGCAGAATACTTAAAAGAATTATTTTCTAGAGGATATTTACAACATAATAATTTAGCAGATGCAACTCGCTTTATTGCAAATGAGCTATTTGCTGAATATGGTTTAGTAATTATAGATGGTGATGATAATTCTTTAAAAGAACTGTTTACTCCTTTTTTAAAACAAGAATTAGAAAATCAAGTTTCTTATAGAGAAGTAACTAATACAATTGCTAGATTAGAAGAGAATTATAATATTCAAGTTAATCCAAGAGAAATAAACCTTTTTTATTTAGGTGATGATTTTAGAGAACGCATTGTTTTTGAAGATGGAGTCTATAAAATAAATAACACAGCATTAGTTTTTACTAAAGAAGAACTTCTTTTAGAATTAAAAAATAATCCAAAAGCATTTTCACCAAACGTTATCATGCGTCCTTTATACCAAGAGGTAATTTTACCTAATCTCTGTTATATTGGTGGAGGAGGAGAGCAGGCTTATTGGTTAGAGTTAAAATCTTATTTTGATGCTGTAGAAGTTCCTTTTCCAATTTTATTATTAAGAAACTCTGTACAGGTTTTATCTGAAAAACAAGCTAAAAAGTTATCAAATTTAAATATTACTAAAGAAGAAATATTTCTAAATCAACATGAATTATTATCAAAAAAGGTAATTGAAAATTCAGATTTAGAAATCTCTTTCAAAGACAAAAAAGAGTTCTTAAAAAAGCAGTTTTTAGAGTTGAAAGAGGTTGCCACAAAAACAGATGTCACTTTCTTAAATGCTGTAAATGCTCAAGAAAGAAAACAAATAAAAGGTTTAGAAAATTTAGAAAAAAGGTTATTAAAAGCTGAAAAGAAAAGACAAAATGACTTGATAGAGCGTATCACAAAACTTCTAAATAGTTTGTTGCCAAATCAATCTTTAGAAGAACGTCAACGCAATTTTTCTGAATATTATTTAGAGTATGGAAATACTTTTATAAAAACTTTAAAAACTGTTTTAAAACCTTTAGAGTTAGAATTTACAATACTAGAATTGTAATGAAAGACAAAGGTTTACACCCCAAAAATAAATTTAATAAAGGGTATGATTTTAAAACGTTAGTATTACAAAATCCCCTATTAAAAGTGCATGTTTTAGAAAACAAACATGGAATTACAACAATTGATTTTTCTGATCCAAAAGCTGTTAAAGAGCTAAATAAAGCCTTACTTTTTTCTTACGATAAATTATCTGTTTGGGATTTTCCTGATGAAAATCTTTGTCCTCCAATTCCTGGCAGATTAGATTACATTCATCATTTAGCAGATTTATTATCAAATGAAAAAAAAATTAAGATTTTAGATATAGGTACAGGTGCAACTTGTATTTATCCATTACTTGGTGTTTCTGAATATAATTGGGATTATGTAGCAACTGATATTGATTTAGATTCTTTAGATACAGCACAAGATATTATAGATGACAATAGTTTACATCATAAAATTGAATTACGTCAACAATTTGATGAACAGCATATTTTAAAAGGAATTTTAGAAAAAGACGATACTTTTACAGCGACAATGTGCAACCCTCCTTTTTACAAGTCAGCAGAAGAGGCTAGAGGAGCAAATAGAAGAAAATCTAGGAATTTAGGTAATAATGCTATTAGAAATTTTTCAGGTAATCATAATGAATTATGGTATGTTGGTGGTGAAAAAGCTTTTTTGCACACTTACTTATATGAAAGCTCTTTATTTGCTTCTAAAAGTATCTGGTTTACAAGTTTAGTGTCAAAAAAAGAAAATGTGACTAGCTTGGAATCATCCTTTAAAAAATTAAAAGTTAAAGAATTTAAAGTAATATCAATGCAACAAGGTAATAAAGTAACTAGAATTGTTTGCTGGAAATTTTAATTGTATACAACATCATCAATTTTATATTTTTTACAAATAAAGTGTAAAATATAATAAACTAGCATATGCACAAATACTAAACAAAGAAAAGCATAAAGAGGTACTCCAAAAATTTGATAAGGCCAATAATACGTCCAAACTCCTAATTGTATTGTAATGACTTCACCAAAAGCAGGCAATATAAGAGCCAAAATTATAGCTAAAATTATTTTATTTTTTTGTGTTTGCTTAGATAGATAAGGAATTAAATTTTTCTCAAGTTTATACAAGTAATGAAAAGCCAGCATCCAAGCAAAAGGGACCCAAAGTGGGATTTCTCTACTAACTTCATGATATTCCCAGTAACCATTATAAACACCCCAAGTTTCTCCAATAATACCACCAAAACCTGTTAATAACATGCCAATTAAAAGTATCCAGTTATTTTTATTTTCTGGCTTTACTATTTCAGTAGAAACATTATAAAATATTTTTAAAACAAGAAGTAAGGCTATTATTATATCAAATTTTTTAAGTAAACCAATAAGCACGCCTGCAATGATAAGTTTACCTAATGCTATTAAAATTTCTTTAATAAATACTTTTTTATTTATAATCAAAATTCTTTTTCTTTTATCAGTTTTTGATATCTTTTTTCATTGATTGGAAATTCAATAAAATATATAAATAGAAAATACAATAAAAAAGTGGTTATAAACATTACTAAAAATTTAAGCGTCAAGAATCCCTCAAATCCAAAGTTGCTATATCCTAAAATTAAAGAAAGAGGAACAGAAAAAAATGAAGTATTAATAATATAATACTTTAATTTTTTTTCTCTTTTTTTAGACCAATACTCTATAAACCTTTTGTTTAGTTTGTTGTAATGATTACTATTATTCATTTTTTAAAAATATAAAAACGTTTTAATTATTTCTTTTTTGGGAAACACTTTATAACGTAACAAACTTAGGGTAAATAAGTATAATTTGACTTAATTTCTACTAGTTGTAATAATTTATAGATGAATGACTTCATCATAGGCATCAGCAACAGCTTCCATTACTGCTTCACTCATTGTTGGGTGTGGGTGAATGGCCTTTAAAACCTCATGACCAGTAGTTTCTAGTTTACGTCCAAGAACTGCTTCTGCTATCATATCTGTAACTCCAGCACCAATCATATGGCATCCTAACCATTCTCCATATTTTGCATCAAAAATCACTTTTACAAAACCATCTGGTGTACCAGCTGCTTTTGCTTTTCCTGATGCAGAAAATGGAAATTTACCTATTTTTAATTCATAACCAGCTTCTTTAGCTTTTTCTTCTGTTAAACCAACAGATGCAATTTCTGGAGTTGCGTATGTACATCCAGGTATATTACCATAATCAATTGGTTCTGTGTGTAAACCTGCTAATTTTTCTACACAAGTTATACCTTCTGCAGAAGCTACGTGAGCTAATGCTGATCCTGGAGTTACATCACCAATAGCATAGTATCCAGGTATATTTGTTTGGTAATAATCGTTTACTAAAATTTTATCTCTATCAGTAATAATACCAACATCTTCTAGACCAATATTTTCGATATTTGTTTTAATACCTACTGCAGATAATAAAATGTCTGCTTCTAATATTTCTTCTCCTTTTTTAGTTTTTACGGTAGCTTTAACTCCATCACCAGAAGTGTCTACAGATTCTACAGAAGAATTTGTCATTATTTTTATGCCTGACTTTTTAAAAGAACGTTCAAATTGTTTTGAAATGTCTTTGTCTTCTACTGGAACTATATTTGGCATATATTCTACAATAGTTACTTCTGTACCCATTGTATTGTAAAAATGTGCAAATTCTACACCTATGGCTCCAGAGCCTACAACAATCATAGATTTTGGTTGACTTGGTAAAGTCATTGCTTGTCTATAACCAATTACTTTTTTTCCATCTTGTGGTAAATTTGGTAGTTCACGAGAACGTGCACCAGTTGCAATTATTATATTGTCTGCACTGTATTCTGTAACTTTACCATCTTCTGATGTTACATCAACTTTTTTACCTGTTTTAATTTTTCCAAAACCATCAATAATGTCAATTTTATTTTTTTTCATTAAAAATTGAACACCTTTACTCATACCATCAGCAACATTTCTACTTCTTTGAATAACAGCATCAAAATCTTTATCAATAGCTTCTGCTTTTAAACCATATTCGTCTACATGTTTTAAATAATCATATACTTGAGCAGATTTTAACAAAGCTTTTGTTGGGATACATCCCCAGTTTAAACAAATTCCTCCTAAACTTTCTTTTTCTACAATAGCAGTTTTAAAACCTAGTTGAGATGCTCTAATTGCTGTTACGTAACCTCCTGGACCACTTCCTATGATGATAATGTCGTATTTCATGATTTTTTAATATATACTTTTTTACTGTATTTATTACAAAAATTTAAGCAATATACTCAAATTGACGAATAAAGACAAGTAGTTTTTACATTCTTTCTGGTACTTGAATCCCTAAAAGTGAAAATGCTTGTTTTATAGTATTTCCAACCTTTTCAGAGATTTGTACTCTAAATATTTTTTTGTCTAAATTTTCTTCTCCAAGAATTGATACGTTTTGGTAGAATGAATTAAATTCTTTTACCAAATCGTAAGTATAATTTGCAATTATTGCTGGTGAATAATTAGCAGCTGCTTGTTGCACAGTTTCTGGAAAAGCTTCTAATAACTTAATAATTTCTTTCTCTTTTTCGTGCAATTCTATAGCAACAGATTTTGAATAATTAAAATTTGCTTTTCTTAAAATAGATTGAATTCTAGCATAGGTATACTGTATAAAAGGACCTGTGTTTCCTTGAAAATCTACTGATGATTTTGGGTCAAATAAAATCCTCTTTTTTGGATCTACTTTTAAAATAAAATATTTTAATGCTCCTAATCCTATTGTTTTATACAATTCGTTTTTCTCATCTTCATAATAGCCATCTAACTTACCTAATTCTTCAGAAATATTTCTGGCAGTTTCTGTCATTTCTATCATTAAATCATCTGCATCTACAACTGTACCTTCTCTAGATTTCATTTTACCAGATGGTAAATCTACCATACCATAACTTAAATGATATAATTGTTTAGCCCAGTCAAAACCTAATTTTTTTAGTATTAAAAATAATACCTGAAAATGATAATCCTGTTCATTACCAACAGTATAAACCATTCCACCAACATTTGGGAAATCTTTTACACGCTGAATAGCTGTACCTATGTCTTGAGTCATATATACTGCTGTACCATCTGAACGTAATACAATCTTTTCGTCTAAACCTTCATCTGTTAAATCGCACCAAACAGAACCATCTTCTTTCTTATAAAAAACACCTTTTTCTAAACCTTGTGCTACTACATCTTTTCCTAAGAGATAAGTGTCGCTTTCATAATACAATTGATCAAAATTTACGCCTAAGTTTTTATAAGTAATATCAAAACCATCGTAAACCCAACCATTCATTTTTTTCCAAAGTGCAACAGTTTCTTCATCTCCAGATTCCCATTTTCTTAGCATTTCTTGTGCTTCAATTAAAATAGGTGCTTCTTTTTTAGCTTCTTCTTCAGTTTTTCCAGCAGCAATTAAATCAGCAATTTCTTTTTTATATTCTTTATCAAATCTTACATAGTAATTTCCTACTAATTTATCGCCTTTTAAACCTGTAGAATTAGGAGTTTCATTATTGCCAAATCTTTTCCAAGCTAACATAGATTTACAAATATGTATACCTCTATCATTTATGATTTGAGTTTTATACACTTGTTTACCTGAAGCTTTAATAATTTCTGATACAGAATAGCCTAATAAATTATTTCTGATATGACCTAAGTGCAAAGGTTTGTTGGTGTTTGGTGAAGAATATTCAACCATAACTGCCTTTTCATTTGCATTTGGATTTACAAAACCATAGTTGTTGTTTTTATAAATATCAGAAAAGAAATTGATGTAAAAAGAGTCATCTATTACAAGATTTAAAAAACCTTTAACCACATTAAAATTAGTAACTTCTGCTACATTTTTTATGATGTAATTTCCTAAATCATCAGCTATTTGAGCTGGATTTCCTTTTTTATATCTCAATAAAGGGAAAACAACAACAGTAATATCGCCTTCGAATTCTTTACGAGTAGCTTGAAATTCAACTGAAAGAATTTCTATTTCATACAAAGCTAAAAACCCTTCTTTTACTTTAGTTTCTAGTATATTTTGAATATTCATCGCTTTGAAAAAATTAAGGAGCAAACTTACCAATTTTTACTGAAAAATGTAGTATTATTTATGTATTTTTCGCCTATGGAAAAACGTCTAGAACAACTACCAAAATTAGCTGAACAAGCTAAAAAAGAAAACAAAAAATATTTTGCGAATTTAAAACGAAGAACACCTAAAAATTTAGATTATGTCATGCAAGAATTGCATGATGAAGAGTTTGCAAAAACAGATTGTTTAGATTGTGGTAATTGTTGTAAAACAACGAGCCCTATTTTTACAGATAAAGATATAGACCGAATTTCTAAACACTTAAAAATGAAAGTTGCTGACTTTGTAGATACTTACTTACAAAGAGATTCAGATGATTTTATGGTGCTAAAAATAGCTCCTTGTTCTTTTTTAGATGAAAGCGATAATACTTGTTTTATCTATGATGTTCGCCCAAAAGCCTGTGCAGATTATCCTCATACAGATAGAAGAAAATTTATACAAATTACAGATTTAACTATAGCAAATACGTTTGTTTGTCCTGCAACTTATAATATTGTAGAAGCTTTAAAAGAAAGATTACCTTATGAATATAATAAGAAGGTTAGGAGAAAGTAGATTATTCGTAGATTAAATATTTACTTCTAATTTTTTTAAAATCGGCTAAACCTTCTTGCCAAGTTTTTCTAATTTCAGTTTCAGATAAACCTTGTTCTATTTGTTGTTGTAGTTTTTCTGTTCCTGCATGAGTGGTAAAAGTTTCTCCAAAAAAAGTTTCTTCTTTAGGAGTTTGTTGGTATGCATTTAATAAGAATGATAAATCTATTTTCGAATGATGTTTTGTATTTATTAAATTGTATCCATGGCATAATTTGTTTTTATGTTTTGGATATTTAGCACCTTCATTGGCTATAGGTGTGTAAGAAAAATCAGTCTTCTTAAAAAAAGGTGCTCCATATCTTTGAAATTGAAATTCTGTTCCACGTCCAACATTTATAGTTGTTCCCTCAAAAAAACCTAAACTAGGGTAGAGGTTTATACTTTTATCATTAGGTAGATTTGGTGAAGGTTTTATAGGTAAACTATAACTTGAATTATGGTTGTAATTTTTTAAAGGAATCACTGTTAAGTCACATTTAATTTCGTTTTTTAACCATTTTTGGCCATTAATCATCTGCCCATATTCACCAATTGTCATTCCATACACTACAGGAACTGGATGTTTGCCAACAAAACTAGCATGTTTAGGTTCTAAAACTGGACCATCAATATAATGTGCATTTGGATTAGGTCTATCTAAAATAATTAAAGGAATTTTGTTTTCTGCACAAGCTTCCATTACATAATGTAAAGTTGAAATGTAAGTATAAAAACGAACGCCAACATCTTGTATATCAAAAACAACTAAATCAATACCTTCTAATTGTTTCTCTGATGGTTTTTTACTTTTACCATATAAAGAAACAATAGGTAGTCCTGTTTTTTTATCAATACCATCTTTTATAAGTTCTGCTGCATCTGCTTTACCTCTAAAACCATGCTCAGGGGCAAATACTTTTTGTACTGTTATTCCATTATAATTATGTAAATAATCTACTAAATGTTGTGAAACTTTTTTAGATCCCATAACATTTGGTGCAACTTCTGCTCTTTGTAAAACTGTTAAAACTGAAGTTTGATTTGCAACAATAGCAATATTCTTTCTTTTTAATTTTGATAGATATAAGTTAGTTCTATCAGCACCAGTTATAATTTCTAGAACATCTTTTTCTGTATTTTTATTTTTTATTTTTTCGCTTTCAACTTTTTGAGCACAAGAAAACAGCTGAAAATTCATCAATAAAAACAAAAATAAATAGGTACTTTTACGAAGCTTAAAATGTATCATCAATTTGAATTACGAATTATTTATTGCAAAACGTATTATTGCTGGCAAAAAGTATAAAAGTAGCATTTCATCACCAATTATAAAAATTGCAATTACAGCAATTGCTTTAGGTATCATTATTATGTTAATTGCTGTAGCAACTGGAGCAGGGTTACAATATAAAATACGTGATAAAATGACTGGTTTTAAAGGTCATATTCAAATATTAAATTATGATAATAATAACTCTGATGTTTCTACAATATCCATAAAAAAAGAGCAAGAATTTTATCCAAAATTTACTACAATTGAAGGTGTAAGAAATGTTCAAGTTTATGCTAGTAAAGGTGGTATTTTAAGAACAGATACAGATTTTGAAGGCATCATTTTTAAAGGAGTCTCTTCAGATTATGATTGGACATTTTTTCAAGAATATTTGATTGAAGGTAGACTTCCTGACTTTAATCAACCAAGAACAAGAGATGTTTTATTGTCTAAAACATTAACAGATCGTTTACGATTAAAATTAAACGATACCATTTTAACTACTTTTATAAAAACTGAGAATAGCACATTACCATCAAATAAAAAGTATATCATAAGAGGTATTTATAATACTGGTTTTTTACAATTTGATAAAGCTATGATGATTGGAGATATTAGAGAGGTACAAAAACTAAATAAATGGTCAGAGAATGAAGTAGGTGGTTTTGAAGTTTTAATTGATGATTTTGATAAAATAAACGAAAAAGGTGTAGAGATTTATAATGAAATTCCTTCTACTTTAAACAGTAAAACTATTTTAGAATTGTATCCAAATATTTTTGAGTGGATTCAGCTTTTTGATAATAATGTTTGGTTTATAATTGCTATAATGATTGTCATTGCTGGTATAAATATGATTACTGCTTTGCTTGTTTTAATATTAGAAAGAGTTCAAATGATTGGTATATTAAAAGTTCTTGGAAGTTATAATACTAGCATAAGAAAAGTCTTTTTGTATAATGCTTCTTACTTGATTTTAAAAGGTTTGTTTTGGGGTAATTTAATAGGGTTGTCTATTATTGGAATACAACATTATTTTAAAATAATTACATTAGATCCAGAAACCTACTATGTTTCAACAATGCCTGTTTATATCAGTTTTACAAATATTATTTTATTAAACTTAGGTACTTTAATTCTGTGTTTTTTAATGTTAATTATTCCTTCATACATTATCACCAAAATAAACCCTGCTAAGTCTATTAAGTTTGCTTAATATTTACTTGAATTATTAAATTTTCTAAACTCTTTTTCAATAATTTCATCTTTATTGTTTTTCATATATTCTATAAATGCTTTAGTAACATTAGATAAGTTTTTAGATTTTAACCATATTAAATTCCAGTAAGTTTCTAATGGTAAACCTTTAATTTTAAGCACTTGTAAATCGCCATTTTGTAATGCGTAGTTAATACCAATAATTGGCATAATAGAAATACCAAGACCAGCTATAACTGCTTGTTTTACAGCTTCATTAGATGTTAATTCCATTTTTCTAGCGATTTCAATTTTATTTTTAATTAAGTATTTTTCCATGGCTAAACGTGTAGCAGAACCTTGTTCTCTAAAAATAAAAATAGATTTGTTTAGGTTTTTATAATTGATTCCTTCTTTTGGAAAATTATAATTCTTACCAGCTACAAAAACCATTTTATTTTTCATTAATTCAATACTTTCTATTTTTAGTTTTTTTGGAATTGTAGAAACCATTGCAAAATCACATTCGTTATTTTCTAAGGCTCTTATCACAGACATTTTATTAGTAACATCCATAGTAACATCTATCATTTCGTTTTCTTTTATAAAACCAGACAAAAAATAGGGCATTGCATATTTAGCAGTAGATACAATAGAAAGTGTAAGTTTACCTGCAAGTTTTCCTTCAAATAAAGAAGACTTGTAGTTTATTGC
>Ga0228635_1000185_pt1 | contig 45184 bp, 39 predicted proteins | sample 44DmetaG_FD_182699 | JGI IMG/M metagenome (GOLD analysis project Ga0228635, IMG submission 182699) | Seawater microbial communities from Monterey Bay, California, United States - 44D | ecosystem: Environmental > Aquatic > Marine > Coastal | place: USA: California | collected 2016-09-30 | reverse complement strand
CTCTTTTAGCACCATCTCCAGTGAAATAATATCCGTCATAATTAGAAAAATAAGTATTCTTACATCTTTCATGATCACCATAAGTTGTTCTAATCATAGATGGCCAAGGGAATTTCACGCATAAATAACCTTCTTTTTCATTTTCTTTAATTTCGTTTCCTTCTTGGTCTAATAAAACAGGTTGTATTCCAGGTAAAGGGTATCCTGCATGTGTTGGTTTCATTGGCGAAAGTTCACCTAATCCCGAAAGCATGATACCTCCTGTTTCTGTTTGCCACCAAGTATCAACCAGAGCAGCTTTGTCTTTACCAACTTTTTTGAAGTACCAATTCCAAGCTTCTTCATTAATTGGTTCTCCCACGGATCCAATAACCTTTAAAGAAGACAGGTTATATTTATCTACGTGTTCATTACCGCATGACATTAAAGAACGAATTGCGGTTGGAGCAGTGTAAAATTGGTTTACTTTATATTTATCTACCACTTCCCAAAATCGTCCTGCATCTGGAAATGTTGGTACACCTTCAAATAAAATGGAAGTTGCGCCTGATAGTAAGGGGCCATAAACGATATACGAGTGACCAGTAATCCAACCAATATCAGCCGTACACCAAAATGTATCATTTGGTTCGTATTGAAAAACATTTTGAAAAGAATAGGCTGTATAAACCATGTATCCTCCACAAGTATGAACTACACCTTTCGGTTTTCCAGTTGAACCAGAAGTGTAAAGAATGAAAAGCATGTCTTCAGATTTCATAGTTGTAGCTGGACAGGTATTATTTTTGTTTTCAATTAATTTGTAGTAATCTTTCTCAAAGTCGTTATGTTTAACTTCAGTAGCTCCTTCAGGGTTTAAAACGATTAAGTTCTGAAGGTTTATAAACATTTTTAACGCTTCTGAAACAATAGCTTTTAAATCAACCGTTTTATTTCCTCTGTAAAGTTCTTTTGAGGTAATTAAAATTTTAGCATCAGCATCATTAACACGATCAGCAAGTGCTTGAGCAGAAAATCCAGCGAATATGATCGAATGAACAGCTCCAATTCTTGCACACGCCAAAATTGAAACGATAGATTCAATTACCATTGGCATGTATAAACACACACGATCTCCTTTTTCTACCCCTAATTCTTTTAGCCCATTAGCTAGTTTGCAAACTTCGTCATGAAGTTCTTGATAGGTAATAGATTTGTTTTTGGTTTCAGGATGATTTGGTTCCCAATGAAAAGCAATTTTATTAGGGTCTTTTGCAATGTTAGCCTCAAGTATGTTTTCTGTAATATTTAACTCACCATCATTAAACCATTCTATAACGGGTATATTTTCACCATTGCCAGAGAATTTCCAATTTAAGGTTTCAGACCATTTTTTTTGCCAAATAAATTTATCAGCAATATTACCCCAAAATAGTTCAGGGGTATCGCAACTTGCTTTATAGTCTGATTTATAACTTTCAAAAGTTTTTATTCTTAAGTCCATAGATAATACAGTTTTACTCAAATATAACAAATATCAGGAGTGGTTTTGTCTAAAATGAATTTAATTCCTTGAAATAATGTTCTACCTTTTTTAAAATATTGTTTACTTTGAGCAAAAAAAAGAAATGTCAACATTTAACAATAAAGTGGTTTGGGTTACTGGAGCTTCTTCAGGAATTGGTGAGGAACTTGCAAAACAATTAGCAGTTCAAGGAGCTTTTGTTGTATTGTCGGCTAGGAAAATAGATCGTTTGGAAGAAATCCGTACTGAATTAAAAAATGCTGACTCCCATTTGTGTTTAGCCTTGGATTTAGAGCGTTCTTCTAATTTCCCTGAATTGGCACAAAAAATTCATGAAAAATACGGACGAATTGATTACTTATTTAATAATGGTGGTTTAAGTCAGCGTTCGGAAGCAAAAGAAACGCCTTTAGAAGTTGATAGACGAATCATGGAAATCAATTATTTTGGAAATATTGCCCTTACAAAGGCTGTTCTTCCGTATATGATTAAACAGAAATCAGGTCATATTATTCCTATTTCGAGTATTGCTGGTAAGTTTGGGTTCTATTTGAGGTCTGCTTATAGTGCTTCAAAACATGCTTTGTTTGGTTTTTATGAAAGTTTACTTTTAGAGGAAGCTGATAATGGAATCAGTGTTACAATTGCTTGCCCTGGAAAGATCAATACAAATATTTCAATGAATGCGTTGAATGAGAAAGGAGCGCAACATGGTGTAATGGATCACAATCAAGCTACAGGAATGCCTGTTGATACTTGTGTTAAAGAATTGCTTATAGCAGTGACTAAGAAAAAGAAAGAAGTATTGATTGGAAATAAAGAAATCAAGGCGGTTACTTTGAAACGATTTTTCCCTTCATTGTTTTGGAAAGTAATTAAAAATCAGTCGGCTACATAGTTAGTATATCTATTTCAAACTTTTCAAATTAAAAATCTACAAACTGAAATAGTCTTTGAATTTAGTGGATTGACGTCTAGAGATTTCAATTTTATCTTTTATCCCTTCAATTTCAACTTGTAAGCCACCATTGAACCAATTGTCTATTTGAGTTATTTTTTTTGTGTTGATGATGTATTTTCGGTTAGCTCTAAAAAATACTTCAGGGTCTAATTTTTCTTCTAATGTATTTAGAGATCTTAAAATTAAAGGTCTTTGATCCTCGAAGTAAACTTTTACATAGTTACCATCTGACTCAAATGTTCGAACTTTTGAAAGTGGGATGAAGTAGCATTTTTCTCCATCTTTTATAAATATATTGTCTTCAGACTTTAAAAGACGTGATTGTCTCTCTTCAGACTTAATTGAGCTTTCAAAATCATCTTTCTTTTCGATTTTCCCAATTGCATCTTCTAATCGAGATGTTTCAATTGGTTTTAGTATGTAATCTAATGCGTTTATTTCGAATGCTTTTAATGCAAACTCGTCATATGCAGTAATAAAAATAACATGAGGTATTTCTTCTAGTTTTTTTAACATATCAAAACCGTTTATTTCAGGCATTGAAACGTCTAGAAAGATAAGGTCTGGTTTAAGCTTGTTACATTTTTCTATTCCTTCTTTTCCATTCTTTGCTTCGTCAATGATTTCAATAGTTAAGTTTTCTTTTAATAAAGATTTTAACTCTTCTCGAGCCAACCTTTCATCATCAATTATTATTGTTTTGATTGTATTCATAGTTTTCTTTTTAAAGTAATTGTTGATGCTACATATTTACCTTCTTCTTTTAGCGTGTAATTTGCTTCTCCATTAAATTGTATAGCAAGTCGTCTTTTTAAGTTTTGTAACCCAACCCCTAGATCTGTTTTAGAGGCAATTTTTCCAGAATTTTTAACCGATATTGTTATTGTATTTTTATCTTCTGTACAAGCAATTAATATTTCACCACCTTCTACTAGATTCGATATTCCATGCTTAATTGCATTTTCTACTAACATTTGAATACAGAATGGTGGTATAAGAATAGATAGACAATTATTTGATATATAGATATTATATTCTAACCTTTCTTCAAATCTAATTTTTTCTAGTTTTAGATAGTTTTGAACGATTTCCATCTCTTGTTCTAGAGTTATAAGGTTAATTTTTCCAACTTGAAGCGATTTTCTTAATAAGTTAGACAATGCAGTAATAGAAGTTTTAGCTTTGTCCGGTTCAATTTCAACAAGTGCTCTGATACTATTTAATGAATTAAAAAGAAAGTGAGGGTTGAGTTGAGTTTTCAAGTTGTTTAGTTCAAATTCATTTTTACTTGCAAGTAGAGCTAAATTACTTATTTCTTGGTTTCTTGATTTAGTAAAAAAGTGAAAAGTGAAATATAGTGCATTCCAAAAAAACAATAAAACAGAAATAGATAAAGTTGCATTAAAGACCTTTAATATAGAAAATGGCTCATTATTGTCAAGACTTAAAATAATTTCAATCCCTCTGGTTATAAAAATAATTAAGAATGAAAAAATAAAAGAGCTTATTATTATTCTTGGAATTAATGGTTTTAGTTTAAGTTCTAACCATCCGATTTTTATAAATATTACTCGCATGGTGTGTGTAACTATTATAGAAATAATAATAAATAATAAAATGTCTTGGTAAAGAATTTTATTTACACTTTCAGGATTTTCGGAGTAAGACGAAAGCAAAACCAGTAAACTATAAAATAGCCATCCTCCTGATTGTGCTCCCCAGTATAACAAACGTTTTGAAGTCATTTTATTTTCATAAAAAAAGCTGTTCATTATGAACAGCTTTTTAAATTTAACTAAATTCTAAGATTATTTCTTTTCTGCTTTAGCTTTTTCTAGCTCAAAACACATTTTAACTGCATTTTTAACATTAACAACACTTCCTGTTACAGATAATGTTGCGAAATCAACTAAATCTTCTGTACCTGGTATGAATTGCTTAGTTTCTTTGTAAGGAGTAGCAGATTTTAAAATCACATCTTTGATCTCATTCATAGTAAGAGTAGGGAAATAAGACGTTAATAAAGCTCCAACACCAGCTACCATAGGACAAGCCATAGAGGTACCATTTAACTTTTTGTACTCACTCTGAGGAACTGAATTGTATATATCATGACCTGGAGCAAAAACATCTACCATAGTTTGACCATAATTTGAAAAATCAGCTGCTAATTTTTCTTTTTTGAATCTTGTAGAAGCTCCAATTGTTAAGTATAAATCTAATTTTTCTTCTTGAAATGAATAGTTTGATGTTGGGAAATTATCTTCCACATCAAGATCTAAACTACTATTTCCAGCTGCATGAACAAGCAATACTCCTTTTGAATCAGCATATTTAAATGCTTCATATACTTCTTTTTGATTAGGAGAATAACTCTTACCAAAAGACATGTTGATTATTTTAGCTCCATTATCAACTGCATATCTTACAGAAAGCGCAATATCTTTATCGTTTTCGTCTCCATTTGGAACAGCTCTTAGTACCATTAGTTTAACATTATCAGCAACTCCATCACCACCAAGTTTGTTTCCTCTAATAGCTCCAATAATTCCTCCTACGTGAGTCCCATGAAGTGCATCAGGTCCTTCTACATCGTTGTTACCGTAATCGATGTCAGAAAAATCCTTTGGTTTGTCACCAATTATCTCTCTTTCATCAAACTCTGTATTTAGATGAAAATCTAGCATATCCGTAATTTGCTTTTTTTGTTCAGCAACGGCTTCTAAGCTTAGTTCACCTGATAAAATTGCACTCGCAATACCTTTCAATTGTTTTTCTTGATCAGATTCTGGCTTCCATTTTTTTAAATCTTTTTCAGTGTATTCTTCAACTCCAAGTATTTCAGCAACTTTAGAAGGTACCTTTTCGATCATCATTGGAAGCATCTCGAATTGAGGTAAATATTGTGAGTAATTATCAATATCGTCTTGAACTTCTTTTTTTATTTTTTCATATAAAGCATACTCATCTTTATCAGAATCGTTGATTGTTTCAGGATCAATATCTTTGAATTTTTTAGAAAGCTCTCTTAGTCTTCTTGTTTTTTCAAGTGTCGCACCGTCTACATGTTCCCCATCCTTATTTCCGATAAAGTTCCAACCATGAATGTCATCTATAAATCCATTCTTATCGTCATCAATCCCATTGTTTGGAATTTCTTTTTCGTTTGTCCAGATTTTTCCTTTTAAATCTTCGTGTTCAATGTCAATCCCAGAATCAATTACAGCAACTACAACTGTATTTGAAGTTTTCTTTTTTAACTTCTTGTATGCTTTTTCTGTATGCATACCTGCACCTTTTCCGTTGTACCAATTAAGAATCTTTGGATTTTGTTGAGCATGTAAGATATTGTTCAATCCAATAGCAAAAATGGATAAGGATAACGTGATGACGATTTTTTTCATAAATGAATTTATTTAGTTTTAAATAATTTGTGTAAATGTAATTAGTTGATACACAATTATAATTTTAACAATACAAAAATGAAAAAAAAATGAAGATAAAGCAATCTTTTTTAATTGATTGGTTGTATATTTACTTTAAGTGGTTGAAAAATAACGTTGAATGGTGTTAAGGTTTAAGTTTTTTATTTGTTTTTTACTGATTATAAATGTTTCTCATTCACAATCTTTAAATCCTATTTATAAGCAGTTGTTAGACTCTTTGCCAAATAAGGTTTGTGGTTTTGCAATAGAAAAATCTGAGGCTTTAAAAAAAGTTTTTAATGAAAAGAATTTCTTAATTAAGTACGAATCTGAAACACATTTTTTCGTAAATGCTCCTTTGAAATGGATGGACGATAACTCCAAATTAGGAAACATACCTCGTTATTCATTTGATCCAATGCAAGCAGAACTTTTAGGAGATACAGTTAGGGCTAGAAGGTTTGTAGATCCGGTTCATCTTGGTGCTGGAGGACTTACTCAGCCATATACAGGAAAAGATGTTGTTATTGGTTTTATAGATTATGGATTAGAAATTAATCATCCCGATTTTATTGAAGCAAATGGCGATACTAGAATTTTAAGACTGTGGGACCAAACGAATGGATCTTCTTTTTCTTCATACGGTTATGGGAAATTATGGGACAGTACTTCAATTAATAATGGCTCTTGTACTTTTCCATCTACTAATGATCATGGTTCTACTGTAGCAGGAGTTGGTGCAGGTAATGGTTTAGCAAATGGAAAAAATAAAGGGGTAGCACCAGATGCTAATATTGTATTTATTAATTTGGACTTAAGTGCGGGTTATCAAACTAGAATTGTAGATGCTTGTGATTATATTTTTAAATATGCAGATTCATTGGGTTTACCTGCTGTGGTAAACATAGGTGTAGGTTCTCCATACGGTGTAGGTCATGATGGAAACGATCCTTTTACGGAATATGTTGAAAGCTTAATTACTGCAAAAAATGGAAGAATTGTTCTTGCGTCAGCAGGTAATTATGGTAATTATGGTAATTACCATTTAAGAGGAGACGTAACTCCTGATACAACATTTACTTGGTTTAAGCCAAACCCTTCATTTGGTAATATTGTTTACTTTGAGGTTTTTTCAGATACTAGTGATTCACACTTCAACTTTTCTATTGGAGCTAACAAGTCTTCTGGTACTTATGAGTTTAGAGGTAGATCCAATTTCAGGGATACTTATGATCAGTTAGGACTAGTAGTTGCTGATACGATATGGAATGGGACTAATATGATAGCTTCTTACCAAACTTATTCGGAAATGGTAGATAGTGCATACCATTTAGAAATTTATATCGATAGAATAGATTCGGTAAATTACAATTTTTCTTTTTTAACTGAAGGCTTGTCTGGTAGTTATGACCTATGGAATGCAACTAATGTTTTAACAAATGATATTGTTGAAAACATACCTTCTTCTTCAGTTTTACCTGAAATAGTGAATTATCAATTACCAGATTCTTTAAACACCTTAGCTGCATATTTTATGAATTCAGAAAAGATAATCTCTGTTGGGAATTTTAATAACAGACAAGGGTACACAGATTTTAACGGGAATTTTCAAGATTTTTCAAGTTTTCCTTCTGGTCAAATTAACCCAACTTCAAGCAGGGGACCAAATAGATTGGGGTACATGAAACCGGATGTTTCAGCTAATGGTAATCTTTCTTTTGCAGCTGCAGCATTATCTACTCTTTCAAATCCAGGTTTATACGATAAGATTCTTCAAGAGGGGTGGCATCATAGAAATGGTGGTACATCTATGGCTGCTCCTGTTATTTCAGGCATGGCGGCTTTGTACCTTGAGAAATGTTCTTCAGCTAGTTATATGGATTTCAAAAGAGATGTAATTAGAGCTTCTGAAAAAGATGTTTATACTGGTCCAACACCAAATTATTCTTATGGTTATGGTAAGCCAAACGCATTAAAATTATTGCTTGATAAAGATAGTATAGCGATTGATGGTGGTCCATATCTTTGTAGTTCACCTTTAAACCTATCTTCAGATTTAGGCTCCTATTTAAGTTTAGATTCTGTGGTTTGGTCTACGACAGATAATTCAATTTCCTTAAATGTTAATTCACCTGGTTTTTATTCTGCTGAGATATATTACGGAAATGGTTGTAAGGTGTATTCTGATACATTAGAGGTTGTGTCTATTTTACCATCCGTTCCCAGCTCTTTTAGTAAAACTCAGCCTACATGTGTTGTTTCTACTGGTGAAATTGAAGTGAATGTACAAGCTAACGTTCTGTATAGTTTAGGTGGAGTTTCTCAAGTTAGTAATGTTTTTTCGGTTTTATCTCCTGGTAATTATTTAATTACTGTGAAGTCACAGTTGGATACTACTTGTTTTGTGGATGCTGCTGAAAGAGATACTTTGTATTTTCCTACTAATATGTCTATTGATCCAATAGCTCCTATATCTTTTTGTGATTCTGTTGCTTTACCAATTATTATTGGTCTATCTTTATCAGGAAATGAAGCATATTTTACTTCTAAGGATAGAGGAGGTGTGAGGTATAATACTAATGACTTTATCGATACAGGTATAGTTAAGTTATATGTTAATGACTCTCTAGGAATTTGTAACGCAGAAGACAGTATGTTTTTTATTTCCTATAAACCAAATACTCCATCTTTCTTATCGGTTGTTCAGCCTACTTGTGTCTTTCCTTATGGTGAAATTCAATTTAACGCTCAACCTAATGTAGATTATTCTCTGGGAGGAGTTCTTCAGTCAAGTAATACTTTTAGTAGTTTGGATACTGGTAGTTATGTTTTAACAGTGAAAAATCAAATAGACACTTTGTGTGTTGCTTCTAATTCTTTACCAGTTGTTTTGGACTCTCCGACGAATATGACTATTAATCCACTTACTAGTCCAATTTCTTTTTGTGATACATTGATTTTACCTACTATAACTGGTGTGTCTCTTTCTGGCAATGAAGCTTTTTTTACCTCTTCAAATAGAGGAGGAGCAAGGTATAATTCTTCCGATGTTATTGATACGAATATTTTGAAATTATACTTGAACGATTCTTTAGGGATTTGTTCGGCTGAAGATAGTGTCTTTTTTTCAATAGTATCAGGAGATGATGCTAGTTTTATTTATCCCGATTTTTGTGAAAATTCAACACCTACTGTAAACGTATCAGGATTAGTAGGTGGAGTTTTTAATTTTGATTCTTTACCTATAGATGGAGCTTTGATTAATGGTTCAACAGGTCAAATATCTAACTTTACTGGAGGATCTAGTTACCGTGTGAAATACACTACAAATGGAAGTTGTCCGCGTTCATCAGTTGACACAGTGTTCGTATTAAATGTTCCATCTGCTCCAATAACAGATTACGATTCTTTAGAAATTTCATCTGTACAAATTAGTATTTCAGCAAGCGCAATTGGAAGTACTATTAAATGGTATAGCGATAGCTTACTAAATAATTTACTACACACAGGAATTTCCTACTCTTTAATTCCAGCAGAGGATATATATGTTACTGAAACCACTAATGGGTGTGAAAGTTCTCCTAAAAGAATTTTAGTTTACGATATAGAAAACACCTTCTCTAATTCTGCTTTTACTCCTAACGACGATAATGTTAATGATTTGTGGGTACTAGAAGGTCTAGATTCTCGATACCCTTATAATATTGTTACAATATATAATAGATGGGGCGAGGTAGTTTATGAGTCGGAGAAAGGTAAGTATGAACAAAATAGTTGGGATGGCAAAAAGAATAGTCAAGCTTTACCAACTGGTTCATATTATTATATTGTAAATTGTAACGATGGTAAAGGTTCTAAGATGGAAGGTACTGTTACCATTATAAAATAAAGTCAAAAGATTAAATAATTAATATAGTAAAGACATTTAATTTTTATAAATTTGAGATTTTAAAACAAAAAATATGAATTTAACAGGAGTAATTGCAATATCTGGTAGACCAGGTTTATATAAAGTAGTAGCACAAGGTAAAAACAATGTTATTGTTGAAGCTTTAGCAGATAAGAAACGTTTTCCTGCATATTCATCAGATAGAATTTCAGCTTTAGAAGATATTAGCGTTTATACTTATGAGGAAGATAAACCTCTAAAAGAGATCGTTGAAGCTATATTTAAAAAAGAGAATGGTGGTCTAGCGATTTCTCATAAAGAAAGTGAGGCGAATTTAGTAGCTTATTTATTAGAGGTGCTTCCGAATTATGATCAAGAAAGAGTTTATATTTCTGACATAAAGAAAATTTTTCAATGGTACAATTTGTTGCACAAAGCTGGATTGTTAGTTGTTGAAGAAGAGGTTAAAACCGAACAGGTTGTTGAGGCTGAGGTAAAAGAGGATGAGAAACCAAAAAAGAAAGCAGCACCTTCAAAAGCTAAAGCGACAAAGAAAAAAGAAACAGCGGTAGAAAAATAAGTTTTATAATTTTTATTGTAATCCCATTGATTAATTTCAATGGGATTTTTTTATATGTCCCTTTTTGTAACTGTTTACCTATTCCTGCGTAAATCTGTTATAAGATATTTTTATTTATGACTTTAACTTTACATACTATAATATTAATTGTAACTATCTTAGTTTCTGTCAATGCATTTAAAAATGAGGACTTGAAGCAAAAGATGTTGTTTAATGCTTATTTATGTAAAGAACAAAATCAATTCTATCGTTTTTTTAGTCATGTTCTGATTCATGCTGATTTTCAACATTTAGCTTTTAATATGATGTCTTTTTATTTCTTAGGAAGGTATCTAGAAGCAAGTTTTATTTACGAATATGGTTTCTTAAACGGAGAGGTTTATTTTTTAATGCTTTACGTTTTTGGTGGTTTTTTTGCGACACTAATTCCTTACATACGAAATAATAGTAATCCACACTATAATTCTCTAGGTGCTTCTGGTGCTGTATCAGCAGTTGTGTTTGGATTTGTTTTGTGGAATCCTTTTGCTGATTTAATAGTGCTATTTTTTCCTATGAAAGCCTGGGTGTTTGGGCTGCTGTTTTTTGCTTACGAATATTGGGCCGATAAAAAAGGAGGTACTGGTATAGCGCACGATGCACATATAGGAGGTGCGTTATTTGGTATTTTGTTTATTCTGATCATAAACATCGATAAAGGAAAAGAAATTATAAACTTATATTTGAAATGATATGGCTAAATTATATGTAAACTCAAATGGTACCATATTATCGAATGATAATCCAACAATTCATGCATCAAATAGGTCACATCTCTATGGAGATGGTGTTTTTGAAAGTATAAGAATAATGAATGGAAGACCTCTAAATCTTGAGAATCATATTCAAAGAATGTTAGAGGGAGCAGTTGCTCTTAAAATGAGACCATCTGTTTTTTATACCCAAGCTTTTTTTGAAGAAAAGATTTTGGAGCTAATTGAAAAATCAGAAATCAAAGAAGGCGGTAGGTGTAGAATTTCATTAGATAGAATTTCAGGAGGAACATATTCGCCATCTTCAAATGAAGCTGTTTATTTTATTGAAGTTTATCCTATTGAGGTTAATTCTTTTGAGTTAAATACAAAAGGATGGGAAATAGACCTTTACGCAGATATGAAAAAGGTTAAAGGTCCACTTTCCAATTTTAAAACTAAAAATGGTCTACTTTATGTTATGGCCTCTATAAATGCTGCAGAAAGACAATTGGATGAGGTTTTAATTGTGAATGATAAAGGAGCGATTTTAGAAAGCGCTAGTTGTAATTTGTTTGTTGTAAGTAATGGTGTTTTATATACGCCTAGTTTAGATGAAGGATGTTTAGCTGGTACTATGCGAATGCAGATTATTAATTTAGCGGTAGCAAACGGTATTAAGGTTTATGAATGTACGATTTTCCCACAAAATATAATTGCTGCTGATGAAATATTTTTAACGAATGCAATTAGAGGTATTACTTGGGTTAGTGGTTATCGAACTAAAAGGTATTTTAATAACACTACTAGGAAATTAGTTGCTCACTTGAATGAATATTGGGCAAATCATTTGAATAATAAATAAATTTAATAAAATTGAAAACGTTTAAACAATTAGGGGTTAAAGATAATTTCATAAAGGCACTTTCTGAAATAAATATAAATAAGCCAAGTGAAATTCAAGAAAAAGCAATTCCCTTTTTGATAGAGGATGGGAGAGATTTTATTGGTCAAGCACAAACAGGAACAGGTAAGACTGCAGCTTTTGGTTTGCCTTTGTTGCACAGGATGGATTCAAATGATAGTAGTGTTCAGGCTTTAGTTTTGTCACCTACTAGGGAATTATGTCAACAAATTCAAAAGCAATTATTTAAGTTTACGAAGTTTACTTCAGGGATTTTTTCAGTTGCAGTTTATGGTGGAGATAAAATCGATAACCAAATCAGACTGTTGAGTAGACCTACCCAAATTGTTGTTGCAACCCCAGGTAGGTTAATAGATCTTTTAGATAGAAAAGCATTAGATTTAAGTCAAGTAGAAACTATTGTTTTAGACGAGGCCGACGAGATGCTCAGTATGGGGTTTAAAGAAGAATTAGAACGAATTTTAAAGTACACAGAAGGTTCTAGAAATACTTGGTTGTTTTCAGCAACTCTCCCTCCAAACTTAAAAGAGATCGTTTCAAAGTACATGTCGGAGGATGCTTTTAAAGTAGAGATTAACAAGAGGAACATAGTGAATAGTGCTATTGAACACCAATTTGTTACATGTGAGCCAAATTTCAAATTTCAAACTTTAATCCAATTTATTAAAATACATGGTAAAGATAGCGGAATTATTTTTTGTAGAACCAAAGCTGGAACTCAAAAATTAGTAGATCAGTTATTAAGTAAAAACTATTCAGTAGCTGCAATACATGGTGATCTTCAACAAAGAGAAAGAGATAAAACAATGCGTGCTTTTAAGTCTCATAAGGTTCAGTTAATGGTGACCACAGATGTTTCAGCAAGAGGGATAGATATAGACGATTTGAATTTTGTTGTACATTATGATTTACCCGAGAAAATGGAGTACTATACGCATAGGAGTGGAAGGACAGCAAGAGCAGGAAAAAAAGGAATGTCTTTGAGTATTATTTCTTCAAGTGAAGTTAGAAAAATAAGAAAATTAGAACAATCTTTAAATATTAAGTTTACACGTATTACGGGAAAATAATTAAAATGGACGGAACGAAAAGAGAGAAAATTAGTATTGGTTCAGAAGTAAATATTGTTTTAAAGAAAGATCAGCGATCAGGAGTATTAACCAATGGAATTGTATCAAAAATATTAACTAAGTCACCTGTTCATACACATGGTATTAAAGTGATGCTTGAAGGAGGAGAAGTTGGAAGAGTAAAAGAAATTCTTGATGAAGAGTAAATTGCTTTAGGAATTATAGAATATGTATATTTGTATAAGAATAAAAAAAGAAATAATATGGAAGCAATAATCAAAACAAACAAAGGTGTGATGAAAGCATCTTTTTATGAAAATGATGCACCAAAAACGGTTGCTAACTTTGTGAAACTTGCTAAGTCAGGTTTTTATGATGGTTTAAAATGGCACCGTGTAATTAATGACTTCGTTATTCAAGGTGGATGTCCAAACTCGAAAGATGGAGCAAAAGGAATGCCAGGTACTGGTGGTCCAGGTTACAAAATAGATTGTGAAACAAGTGGTGAAAATCAACACCACGATAGAGGAGTTTTATCAATGGCTCATGCTGGTAAAAATACAGGTGGTTCTCAGTTTTTTGTTGTTCACTCAAGAAGAAATACTTCTCACTTAGATGGTGTTCATACTTGTTTTGGTAAATTATCTGAAGGAGAGGATGTGTTAGATTCAATTAGAGAAAACGACACAATCGATTCTATTGAAATTATAGACTAAGAATAACTCTTTTCAATAAAAATATAAGTGCTGCTGTAATGGTAGCACTTTTTTTTGTATCTAAAAAATATAGAAAGGTAGATGGAGTTTTATTAAGTAGTAAAATTAATTACTCACCTTCTTAAAGGAAATATATTTCTGAGTTAAGTAACTAAAGATAACAATGATTACTGTTGTGAGTATTTGACTTGGCATAGCCCACCATTCCAAAATTTCTACAAAAAGTTTTAGCAAAAAGTAATTTAAAACTGTTCCAAAAATTAAGAAAGCAAAGTGCCTAAAAAATTGTTTTTTAGTTTCTAGATTACTATCACTCCATACAATGTATTTTGTTAAATAAAAACCAATAGGGAAGGTGATAGTTGTAGTGAAAAATAAAGAAGCCATGTGGGCTTTGAAGGTGATAATGTGCAAGTTTAAATCTTCTTGATGAAGTAGGTTGTTGTAAAAAAGATAGTATAGAACTAATGCAAAAAGTGTATTTCCACCGCCACAAGCAAGGTAGTAATAGGTTTGTTTATTAAAGAAAGGTTTAAATATTGGATAAAAAATATCTAATAGAGTAATGATTAACCTTTGTACTTTTTCATTCATAACTTCAAAGATATATAAATATTACAGTTTTTAATTTATTTTTTCTCTCACAAAATATTATAGTAAAGAATACGTTATGTTATTAATTATAATCAAAAATAAATTGTGCCTATGTTAAAACATTACTCTAAAGAAATTAATTCAAAAACACAGAATTTTAAATTCTCAAATCCTAAAAAGGATACTTTATTAGCGATTCTTAATTATAGTAAGTCTATAAAGGTTGAAGAAGTTATAAATAAAAAAGTCGTTATAATTTTAAACTAATACAAAAAAGGCTAACCATTTGGTTAGCCTTTTTTGTTTCTAAAGTCTATACTTAGAAAATTTCGTTTGCGGAAAAATGAAATTTACCTTCAATATCAGCATTTTCATCAGAATCAGAACCGTGAACAGCATTTCTTCCTTTGCTTTCTGCGTATGCAGCACGAATAGTTCCTTCAGCAGCTTCAGCTGGATCGGTAGCACCAATTAATTTACGGAAATCTTCGACTGCATTTTCTTTCTCAAGAATAGCAGCTACGATTGGTCCAGAACACATATATTCTACTAATTCTCCATAAAATGGTCTTTCAGCATGAACAGCATAAAATTCTTTAGCTTGATCTTCAGTTAAACGAGTATATTTCATCGCTTTGATAGAGAACCCAGCTTGGATAATCATATCGATAATTTTACCTGTGTGACCATTTTCAATCGCATCAGGCTTTAACATTGTAAATGTTCTATTAGTTGCCATATTCTTGTTTTTTTTCAATTTTAAAGAACAAATATAACTAATATTTGTTAGTTAAAGTTCTATAATTTTCCTAAAATATATGAGGATTATAATCGATTTTAGTACTAATTTGATAATTTTAATAATTATTCACTAGACTCAGAGACAAAAATGAAAATTTATATATTGATAGTTTTGTTTAACCTTATTTATTTCTCTTCCTTTTCTCAATGCGATAAGGTTTTGTTGATGGGAAGAGTAGAGGATACTGTTGGTTATCAAAATTTCTATAATTTGATGGTGATCAATAGAACTTCTGGAAAAGGCGTTTTTGGAACTCCAGATGGTAAGTTTTCTGTGTATGTTAACGATAAAGACGTGGTTTCCTTATCTGTTAATGGTTATATTCCTGTTAGTTTTATTGTTGAAAGTAACGAAGATTGTCAATTTAAAGTACATAAATACATAGAATTAAAAACACAGGAAATTCAAGCTGTTGTAGTGAAGCCTTTGAAAACGTTAGATGAAATTAAAGCAGAACGTCAAGAACTTGTAATGCGAGAAACTCGAGAAGTTACTGGTTTAGAAGCTTTACAGAGCCCAATTACAGCTTTGTATCAAACGTTTTCTAAAAAAGAGAAAAACAAGCGTTGGATTGCAGAACAAGAGTTTAAAGATGATCAACGAAAAGTAGTACAAGAACTGCTTCGTTTATACGTTGCTTATGATATTGTAAGTCTAAATAATGATGAATTTGATGATTTTATTTTATTCTTAAATATAAATCCTGACTTTTTAAAAACAGCAACTGAAATGGAATTAATTACTTTTGTCAAGGATAAATATTTTCATTATAAAATGATTAATAAACGAAAGTTTATCTCTTTAGGGAATTGGAGGACAGCTTTTATTTATACAGAAAGACAAAAAGAAAAAACCATTGAACTCTTTAAAATTCTTGAAGAAAAAGAAGTTTTAATTGTACCTGAAAAAGAATACGAAAGGTTCATGACTTTCCTAAATTTAAAAGCACAAACAGTTGAATATTTTTCTGATGAAGAATTGGTGACAAAAATTGTAGAGAAATATAACCAGTATGAATACTTTTATAAACTGAAATAAATGACTGTTTTTGAACTAAATAAAGAAGTTGGTAAGGCTTTGTCAAATGTGTTTTTACAAGACAATTTAAAAGAAATTCCAGATGTTTTATATTCTTTTAAAGATTCGCTTCAGCTTTTAGATTTATCAAATAATTTACTTGAAACATTGCCAGGTGATTTCTATGTTTTTGAAAAATTAGAAATTCTTTTTCTTTCAAACAACCAGCTAACTGTGCTACCGAAAGTGTTGTACAAATGTAAATCTTTACGTTTGATTGGGATTAAGTCTAATAAAATAAAGTCTATTCCTGAAAATTCTCTACCAAAAAGTTTACAGTGGCTAACGCTTGCGGATAATGAAATTGAAAGCATTCCTAAATCAATAGGGGATTGCACTTTATTACAGAAGTTAATTCTTTCAGGAAATAAGATAAAATCCGTTCCTAATGAAATAGTAAACTGTAAAAATTTAGAATTGATTCGTCTAGCTTCTAATCAATTAGAACAATTTCCGGAAGTATTGTTAGATCTTCCAAAGTTAACCTGGTTGGCATACTCTGGTAATCCTTTCAGTCAAATTCAAGAAGAAATAGTTTTGCCAAAATTGGATTGGACTGATTTTCAACTTAAGGAAGAATTAGGAAATGGTGCTTCTGGAGTTATTCATAAAGTAGTAAATACAAAAAAAGAAGAGTTTGCCTTAAAAGTTTTTAAAAGTGGAATGACTAGTGATGGCTCTCCATTTGATGAATTATACCATTATGCTAAAGTTGGTAACCATCCAAATTTAGTTTCTTTAAAAGGAGACGTAACTAATTTTGAAGAGGAGAAGAAAGCAGTGCTTTTTGATTTAATTCCAAATACTTATTCTAATCTTGGAAATTCTCCTAGTTTAGTTTCTTGTACTAGAGATGTGATGTCTATCCCTTATGATTTCTCTTTTTCTGAAGTTCTTCATTTGTTAAAGTCAATCGCTTCTGTTTCTTGTTTGATGCATGAAAAAGGAGTGATGCATGGCGATTTATATGCGCATAATATATTGGTTCAAGAAGGTGGCGCTTGTTTTTTAGGTGATTTTGGAGCAGCTTGTAGTTACGATGATGTCTTAAAAGATAATCGATTAGAAAAAATAGAGATTAGGGCTTTTGGAGTTTTAATAGAAGATGTCTTAAAAGTTAGTAATGTTCAAGTTCAAGAAGAAATAGAATTGAGTAGTATTAAAAAGAAGTGTTTGAAAAGTAAACTAGAGGAAAGACCTGATTTTAAAAAGCTTTCTCAATTGTTAAATCAATTATAGAGTAACGATGAAAAGAATTGGATTAATGTCGGACACGCATAGTCATTTAGATGAAAAAGTATTTAAATACTTTGAAGATGTTGACGAGATTTGGCATGCGGGAGATGTTGGAGATGTGAAGGTAATTGACGAATTGAGAAAGTTTAAACCACTTCGAGGTGTATATGGAAATATCGACGATCATGTTGTAAGAACAGAATTTCCAGAATTTAATCGTTTTAGGTGTGAGAAAGTAAATGTTTTAATGACGCATATCGGAGGAAGACCAGGAAAATACATTCCAATTGCAAAAGCAGCAATCGAAGAAGAGAAAACGGATTTATTTATTTGTGGGCATTCACATATTTTATTAGTGAAAATGGATCCGAAACACAAAATGCTTTGTATGAATCCAGGAGCTTGTGGAAATAAAGGGTTTCATAAAGTTAAAACCTTACTACGTTTTTCTATAAGTGGTGATAAAATTCACGATTTAGAGGCTATTGAAATCGGAACAAGAAATAGTCCTGCTAGATTATAATTTTTACATTTGTATAGCGTTTTAAACTCCATGAAGCATTTTTTTATCCTTTCATTTGTTTTTTTTTCTGTGTGGATTTCGTCTGCACAAACAGGAGGTTCTTCAACTTTTTCATTGTTGGACTTGAGTTACAATGCTCGTTCTACGGCTTTAGGAACAGACTTTATTTCCATTAAAGATAAAGACTTGAACTTGGGAGTAAGCAATCCTTCCTTGTATAATTCCACTATGGACAAACAATTTAGCTTTAATCAAGCATTGTTAGCAGGTGGAATAAATTATGGAATGGTGAACTATGCCAAAAGTTTGGATTCTAATAGAACAGTTTCTGGAAACATTAGGTACATCAATTATGGTGAAATGACAAGGAGAGATGAGGGGGGGAGGGATTTAGGTAAATTTCGACCAGCTGAATTTATTTTTGGAGTAGGAGGAGCAAAGCAAATTAATCCTTATTTATCGATCGGAACCAATGTGAGTTTATTATATTCTCAACTTGCTGACTATAGTTCTTTAGGTGTTGCTATCGATATTGCAGGGACTTACTATAATAAAACGAAACAATTTTTAGTTACCGCTTTAGTGAAAAATGCTGGTTTGCAATTAAAAAAATATACAACAGATAATAAAGAAATATTACCAGTAGAATTTCAAATGGCAGTTTCTTATAAGCTTGCTCATGCTCCTTTTCGTTTTTCTTTACTTGGTCATCATCTAAATACATGGGATATTACTTATGTCGATCCAACTATTCAGCCAACGATAGATCCATTGACAGGTGAAACTGTTCCTGTTGTTTTACCAAAATTTACAGAAAAGCTGGCAAGACATTTTACGTATCAAGTAGAACTATTATTGACAAAAAGTTTTAATCTTCGTTTTGCTTACGACTATCACAGAAGACAAGAAATGAAATTAGAGCAACGACCTGGAGTAGCAGGATTTTCATTTGGAGTAGGGTTAAACTTTAAACGATTGAATATTGACTATGGTTTAGCCGTTTATTCAGCTTCAGGATTTAATAACATGTTGACCCTACGAACAGATTTATCGAAGTGGAAAAAGTGAGGTTTCTTTAATGCTTGATGCTTAATTGTTATTGATTAATAAAAAAAGCAAAGCATTAAATTCTCTGTAAATTTTATTTAATTTTCGATCATCGAATCCTGAAGGGATTCAATACCGATAACTCAGAATCTATTGTAAGTTTTTAAGTGTGATTAGCTAAATACTTTAAAAATGAAAGCAATTTAACAATCGAACAGAGTTGAATCGATTAAAAAAATCTAAAAAACACCTTCTTATTAAAATTTAGCATAAGAATTGTTTGCCTATAACAAATCAAAAAACTAAATTTGAAGTCTAAAAATATCCTGAAACTTTTCAGGAATAAACATAACAAATAATGAGTGTACTTGTAAATAAAGATTCAAAAGTTGTTGTTCAGGGATTTACTGGAAGTGAAGGAACATTTCACGCTGGTCAAATGATTGAATACGGAACAAACGTTATAGGTGGGGTTACACCAGGAAAAGGTGGTTCAACTCATTTAGATCGTCCAGTATTTAATACAGTTAGTGATGCAGTTGAAAAAGCTGGAGCTAACGTTTCAATTATTTTTGTTCCACCAGCTTTTGCAGCAGATGCAATTATGGAGGCGGCAAATGCAGGTATTAAAGTTATTATCTGTATTACAGAAGGTATTCCAGTTGCTGACATGGTGAAAGCGAAAGAATACTTAAAAGGGTTTGATTGTAGATTAATTGGACCTAACTGTCCAGGTATCATCACTCCTGAAGAAGCGAAAGTTGGTATTATGCCAGGATTTGTTTTCAAAAAAGGTAAAATAGGATTAGTTTCTAAATCAGGAACGTTAACATACGAAGCTGCTGATCAATTAGCGAAAGCTGGTTTAGGTATTACTACAGCTATCGGTATTGGTGGTGACCCAATTATTGGAACTACTACTAAAGAAGCAGTTGAGTTATTAATGAACGACCCAGAAACTGAAGGTATCATCATGATTGGTGAAATCGGAGGTAATTTAGAAGCGGATGCTGCTAAATGGGTAAAAGCTGATGGTAACAGAAAACCAGTTGTTGGTTTTATCGCTGGAGAAACTGCTCCAAAAGGTAGAACAATGGGACATGCTGGAGCTATCGTTGGTGGTGAAGATGATACTGCTGAAGCTAAAAAACGTATCATGAGAGAATGTGGAATTAACGTTGTTGATTCTCCAGCTCATATCGGTGCTAAAATGGCAGAAGTATTAGGTGTAACAGCTTAATTTAAAATATATTCTATTGAAAAGCACACTGAAAAGTGTGCTTTTTTTTTGTGCTGTATTTTACTAACCTCAGGTCGATTAATCTAACTTTATCAAAACGCTATAAAATAGTGATATACGACATTTTTAAAATCGGAATATCAGGATATTATCATATCTCAAGAAAAGATTTATAATAACATCAATACCGAATTATTCTACACAAAAAAAGGATGTCTTATTCAGACATCCTTTTAGTTTTTAGTGAAGTTTTTCGATTATATAAAACTTAATATATCGTATTTTATTTATATCCTTTAAGAACAGAAACTCCTTCTCCGAATACGTTGTTAGTTCCGTAAGGAGAACCTTTTCCTTCCCATTTCTCCCATTTCATTAATTCAATGTAAGCAGGGTTTTTAGAAATTTGTGAAGCCTCTAATTGAATAGCTTCTGCTTTAAATTTTGCAGAGATAATTAAAGATGAATCTCCTCTTGCTTTCTCGATTCTAGCATTAGCAAGGTATTCTTGCTCTTTTTGTTTTTCTTTTGCGGTAAGGTTTCGTTGCTTTTGAGTTTCTTTGTTTACAATCTCTTGAGCAATGTTTCTTGGAAGATCTACATCTTTAATTTCAACATATTCAAGATTGATATAGTTTTTAGCAAACTCTTTTTTTAATTCCCTATCCATTTCTCCTTCAAGTACATTTCTTTTTGTACTATAAACTTCCTCGTAAGTGTATTTACCAATTACATTTTTAATAGCTCCTTGAGATTTATCATTAATAATTGTAATGTAGTTTCTACCAACATCTAAGTGAAGTTTTGCCGCTTTTCCTTTTTGAACAGAGTAGTTAATTGCAACTTCAACAGTAATGTCTGTTCCATTCTTGTCCATTACTGTAGATTTATAACTTTCAGATTGCTGTAACATGTTGTAAGTAATCATTTCATTCCAAGGAGCGATGAATTGAGTACCTTCATTGTAGGATGTTTCAGTATCTACACCACCATTATAAGGTCTGTAGATAAATCCTTCCTCACCAGGGTCTACATCTTGCCAAGACTTTAAGAACATAACAAGTGCTATTAAGGACACTACTCCTATGATAATATATTTTCCAACTTTCTTTTGGTCAAAATTTATATCGCCAAAATTATCTTTAAAATCATTCATTTTTTCTGTTTTATTTATTTGTTATTATTTTGCTTTTTTAAAAAATCTACTACTAAATAGGAAGTACCTACAATTAATCCAATAGCCATCACTTTTATCGTTGGAGAACCTTTTAGTAAGAACTTTAAAGATAAGAATATAACTCCAGTAATGATGATTACACCAAATATAAGTTTAAATATGAATTTTGTTTTTTTATCCATGACTTTATTGTTATTCAAGTAGTTCTTTATTAAATATTGTGCTTTAGTTCAATGTGTATTTTTCCCACCAATGACCTTGAGGGAACTTATTACTTTTTAATAGTATTGGTTCACCAATTTTAGGTGTGGTAATTGGGATGTTGAGCTCTTTGGCTTTTACTAATACTCTCTCAACTGGTTCTGTCCAACTATGAAGTGATAAACTGAAAGTTCCCCAATGTATAGGTATCATTAATTTTGCTTTTATATCTATTGCAGCTTGAGCACTTTCTTCTGGCATCATGTGTATTTGTTCCCAGTTTTCGTTGTATTGTCCACATTCGATCATACCTATATCAAATGGACCGTATTTTTCACCAATTTCTTTAAAATGTTCTCCGTAACCTCCATCCCCACTAAAGTAAACGTTATCTTTTACGCCTTTAATGATCCATGAGCCCCAAAGTGTTGAATTTCTATTGGTTAATCCTCTACCTGAGAAATGGCGAGAAGGGGCGAATGCAAACATTAAGCCGTCTTTATATTCTTCATCCCACCAAGCCATTTCATGTATTTTATCTTTTGGGATTCCCCAAGAAATAAGGTGAGCTTTTACTCCAAGAGGTACATAAAAGTCGAGCACTTTACTTTTCATTTTTATGATAGATCCATAATCTAAATGGTCGTAATGATCGTGTGAGATTATTAGCGCATCTATTTCAGGTAGTTTTTCGATACTTAATGGTAAGTCTTTATTGAACCTTTTTCCTCCTAATAATGGGTGAGGGGCTGGTACCTCCCCAAACATAGGGTCTAGTAAGATCTTTTTTCCATCTATTTCTAATAAAAAAGCAGAATGTCCAAACCAAGTTAACTTAGTTGTTTTATCATTTTTAGCAATTCGTGTTGAATCTAATTTGAGTACAGGGATATTTACTTGTGGTTTTCTACTTTTGTCTTCTTTAAGAAATTCGGACATAGTAGAAATCATTTTTTTAAAACTCATATCCACACTTGTAGGGATAAGGTTTATGAATTTTTCTTCCTTATAATAGCCTGTTTTAGTGTATTCATTTTTATCTGAATCACTTGGTTCTTCTCCAAATTCAGGACTTAAATTCACAAATAAAACACCAACAAGAGTAATGAATAGAATAATTGACCCAATAACAATTCCCGTTATTTTAAGAATCTTCAGAAACTTTTTTATCATATTTTCAATTTATTGGACAATCAGAAAGCTAAAATACCTATTCTATTTAAAATAATTGAATTAGTTGTTTCCAAAAAAGTTTGTACTCACTCCAGTGGAATCAAATTTATAAGCCTGATCGTTTTCAGTTTTATCTAACTTATTATTCAATGTTAAAGCCCATAAAACGATTTCCATAGAAAATGCTTGATCTTCTTCATTTAATTTTGATGTGTATTCTTCAATTATTTGTAAAAGTGGGGTTACAGAAGTTAAATTTGAATAAAAATCTTTGTCTATGTCCGAATAATTAAGTTCTAAAAAGTTGTTGTCGAACCAATTAATTAAATCTGTATAAGGTGTTTTAATTCCTTCTTTTTCTAGTTTAGGTATACGTGGGAATAATTTCTCAAACTGATTCATAACAGCATTATCTATTAAAGCTTTTGCTACTCCATCAGCACCTTCTTGTTCTCCTTCATAAACCAATTCAACTTTTCCTGTAATAGAAGGGATAATAGACATAAAGTCAACTAGTCTAATAGCTGTATTTTTAGAACCTGTTTCAATAAGCCTTAATTTTGCCGCAGCAATTAAATTTTCCATTGCACTAATTGTAAGTCGAGCACTGACTCCACTTTTGGCATCAATGTATTCACTGTCACGAGCTGCAAAAGCTACTTCTTCTAAGAGGTCTTTTGCTAGTCCAGGAACTTTAATTGCTTTTTTATCTTCTTTTGAGATTCTAGCTTCTTGTTCAGTAATTTCTCTTGCTAAAGCTATTGATTTTGGGTAATGTGTGAATATTTGAGAACCAATTCTATCTTTTAAAGGCGTTACTATGCTACCTCTATTAGTATAATCTTCTGGATTTGCTGTAAATACGAATTGAATATCTAAAGGCATTCTTAATTGAAATCCTCTAATTTGGATGTCTCCTTCTTGTAAGATATTAAAAAGCGAAACCTGAATACGTGCTTGTAAATCTGGTAGTTCGTTTAAGACAAAGATGGATCGGTTTGCTCTTGGAATCATTCCGTAGTGTAAAACACGTTCGTCAGAATAAGGTAACTTTAAAGTTGCTGCTTTAATAGGATCTATGTCTCCAATTAAGTCGGAAATATTTACATCAGGAGTCGCTAATTTTTCAAAGAAACGGTTTGATCTATGTACCCATGCTATTGGTGTATCGTCTCCATGTTTTGCTACAAGTTCCCTTGCATATTTAGATATTGGCTGAAAAGGACTATCGTTGATTTCTGACCCTTTTACAATCGGCATGTATTCGTCTAATAGGTCAACCATACTTCTTGCAATCTTTGTTTTTGCCTGACCTATTAAGCCTAACAGGTTTATGTGATGTCCAGCTAGAATTGCTTTTTTAAGCTGTGGTACAACCGTATCTTCATAGCCCCACAAACCTTCGAAAACAGGTTTGTTTTCCTTTATACGAGCGATAAGGTTTGCTTGAATTTCATTATTTATTGAGATATCTTTGTATCCTGAATTTTTCAACTCTTTAAATGTGATTTCCTTTTTCATCTTATTTTATATTTTTTTTATTCTATTTTTCTCGTAATCTTCAAAAATCATTTCCCCTAAACCGGATAATCCTGTTAAAAAAGCTTTACCCTGATTTTGAGCAGTGAATAGGTCTACAAAATGACGGAGGTAAGGATCCTGAGCTATCATAAAGGTGGTAATTGGGATTTTCAATTTCCGAGCTTGTGCTGCTTTATTTAAGCATTGTTTCACAATCATCTTATCTAGCCCATTACTATTTTTGTAAAACTCTCCCGATGGTAACTTTATACAACTAGGTTTTCCATCAGTTATCATGAAAATTTGCTTATTCGTATTTCTCTTTCTTCGGAGAATATCCATTGCTAATTCTAATCCAGCTACAGTGTTTGTATGGTAGGGTCCAACTTTAAGATAGGGTAGGTCTTTGATTTTTATAGGCCAAGACTCATTTCCAAATACAATAATGTCAATAGAATCTTTAGGGTATTTTCTTTTGATTAACTCTACCAATGCCATTGCTACTTTTTTTGCAGGCGTGATTCTATCTTCACCATATAAAATCATAGAATGACTAATATCAATCATTAGCACAGTACTCATTTGTGCTTTATGTTTTGTTTCTTCAACAATCAAATCGTTTTCATATAGACGTAAGTCCGAAATACCATTATTTATTTGGGCATTCTTTAGGCTTTCCGTCATGTTTATTGTCGCTAGATCATCTCCGTATTGAAAAGAACGGTTTTCTCCATCTCTTTCATCTCCAGTACCTATTTTTGTTGTTTTGTGATTTCCTACCCCACTTTTTTTAAGTTTACCGAATATTTGATCTAAAGCATAGGCACGTAATGCAGATTCTAGTTTAGCTGTAAGAATGTTTTTTCCTTTCTTTTTACCTGAGTTACCATCTTCTGGGTCAATTTCTTCTCTGATGTAACCCCGTTTTTTGAGGTCTTCTTCAAAATCTTGAAGAGAGTAGGCTTCACTAAAAATATTGTATTCTTTATCAAGTGTATTTAACCATTCAAAAGCCTCTTCAATATCACCTGACGTATGTGTTAGTAGCTCTTTGAAAATGTCAAAAACTCGATCAAAATGAGATATTTCTTTTGGTACGTGTTTGCTGATTGTAAATCCTTTTCCAAAATTAAAATCTATTCCTTTCATGTTATCTATTCTTATTCCTTTATAGTTAAATTGAATTACTATAAATATAACGTCTAATTATATTTTAATCCTCTGTAAACTTGAAGATACAAATCAATACTGTGTGTTTCGTACTAAATTCTATTATAAATATACAAAACCTCTAATGTTAGTTATGAGATCAAATTTATTTTAACGTTTAATAACATATATGGGGAAAAATATAAATTCAAAGTAGTCAGTTAAAAGAAGTTTTTCCTTTCATAAAAATCAAGCATATAGTTTAAAACCGATTTATTTACCTATATGAACGGAAGATTTGACTTTGATTTTAAGTATATTGATGTAGTAAGATAATCTAAGAATAAATTTTATAACTCTTTTCCTTCGGTTTTCACTTTTGCATCTAAAATCTTTCCTGCAACGATACCAATAGTTACTCCAATTACAACTCCTAAAGCGATACCAATAGACCTTTCCATTCTTTCTTTAATCAGTACCCCTAAAACAACTCCAAATGCCGATCCCATTGTTACTCCGATGTTAGTATAATGTCCTTTTCGGACTAGGGAATGTTCTTCTTTTAAATAATCGGTTAAGCTTTTTAGAATTTTATTTAATTCTTTTTTGTCAGCATCTTTATTTGACTCCAAATCTAGGCTTTCCAACTTGTTTTCAATGGATAGCCTTTCTTTTTCAGAAAATTCTCTTTTCTGTAAACTTTCTAATATGTATAGAAAGTTTTTAAAAATTTTGATTCTATAATTATTGTTACTGCTGTCTTTTATATTTTCAAAAAATACGATTGCTTCTTGAATGGTCATGTAATTATTGTTTTTATGATTTACCATTTAATTTAGTAAATAGAATAGAGAAAACATATTTTTATGAAATTATTTTGAATTACTGGTAAGGTTCAAACGTTTTTTGTGTCCTTCTTTTTGAACTGTATCTAAAATGGAAACTGTTGCTTCTTCTTCTAGTTCACCTTTCTCAAAAATATTTTTAACATGTTTTGAAATTGCTGCTTTTTGTAGTTCGAATAGATTAGCTATTATCGTTTAGATAATACATATCTGATTCATACTGTCAACAAACCTCCCAATCACTCATCGTATAACCTGCAACAACATCTTTAAAGTTCATTCTGCGCTTACCCTCTGGTTGAAGTTCTGTGACGTTTAAGTAATAATCTCCACAAGGAATCAGAATTCCTTCTTTGGTTGCAATTAATTTATTGTCCCCGGTAACTTTTTGATCTGTTTTAGTTGTTCTGAAAATTTTAAATGATTTCGTTTCTCCTTTTTCTTCGTTTTTCAATCTTGTCCAAGCAGTAGGGTAAGGGGAGAGACCTCTACAAAAGTTGTGCACTTCAGCAACTGGTTTTGTCCAGTCTATTTCACACATTGGTTTGAATATTTTTGGAGCATTTTTCAATTCTCCTTCTGTTAACTCAATTTGAGGGATTCCTTGAACGTCTCCAGCTTGAATTTTGGCGATTGTTTCAGAAGTAACTTTTGCTCCAAGATGCATCAAACGATCGTGAATTTCTCCAACTGTTTCATTTTCTCCAATTTCAACGTAAGAACGGTCTATAATTTTTCCAGTATCAATTTCTTTCTCTATGAAAAAAGTAGTAACTCCAGTTTCTTTTTCACCATTCATAACCGCCCAGTTAATTGGTGCTGCACCACGATAATTTGGAAGTATTGAACCGTGTAAGTTAATTGTTCCTTTAGGTGGCATCGCCCAAACTACTTCGGGAAGCATTCGAAAAGCTACCACAACAAATAAATCTGCTTCGAGTGATTTTAATTCCTGTATAAAACCTTCATCTTTTAAGTTTTTAGGTTGAAGTACATTCAGTTCTTTTTCAACTGCAAATTTCTTCACATCACTTTCACTAATTTTCTGACCTCTTCCTGCTGGTTTATCTGGTGCTGTAACTACACCAACTATGTTAAAGTTATTTGTTAACATTTCATCCAAAATGCATACCGCAAATTCTGGAGTTCCCATAAATACAATCTTGAAGTCTTTACTCATGTTGTGCTGTTATTATTGTTTTTTCATCCACCTCCATAAAAGCTTGAAACGAACGCGGTGGCCGAATTGCAAAATTCCATTGGAGTATATCCTGCCTGCGATGTTTAAAACTAAGATAGTTGATAGAATAAGGGTTAAAATAGATAAGTATAATTCATATCCTTTCCCTGTTGCGTATCCCAACGATAGTTTCACCATAACTACAATAGGGGAGGTAAAAGGTAAGTATTCAAATAGGTGAGCTAAAGTACTTTTTGGGTTTTCTAAACTATAATATCCACCATATAAAGCAAAGATTAATAAAAAGAGAAGAGGTAGAACAAACTGTTGACCGTCGCTTTCTGAACCTGCCGCAGCTCCAATGGATGCAAATAAACTTCCGTAAAAGAAATAACCTAAAACGAAGAACACTAAGAAATACCCCGTCATAAAAGTGAAGTTAATTCTTTCGTAAACGAGTTCTACAAATTGATTGTAAGCTTTATTTTCAAAAAACTGACTACTTTCTCCACCAGTTTCCATAAGAGAATTAGCTGTTTCTTTTACTGTATCTAAAGTGTCTAAAAAGAAGTTTTCCCTTAAAAAGAATAAGCCTAGTCCGATAACAACTGTCCAAATGATAAACTGTAAAAATGCAGCAAGACCAATTCCAGTTATTTTACCAAACATTAATTGTTTAGGGCTAACAGAACCTAAAAGAACTTCTACAATTCGGTTGCTTTTTTCCTTAGATGTACTTCTTAAAATGGTCATTCCAAACAAGAATATGAAAACAAAAATTATTGCCCCATAGAATAAACCTACCCAACCTCTCACATCAGAGGAAGTATCATTTGGATCATACACATTTCTAAATCCTACGGTTAAAGGTTGTTTTATTTTTCGAAATTCGCCAATTGAGAATTTAGTGAATTTCTTGACCAATAATTCTTCCAGCCTTCTTTCACAGTGGTATTGAATTCTTGTTTTCATAGTAGAGGAAGGTTTTTCTCTATAAAAAACAAAGGCAGTTTTATTCGTTAAAATTTTTTCGTTGACTTCTAAAAATGCATCAAACTTTAGAAATCTTTTCCCTTTTTCGAAATCTTTCGTTTCTAAGTAGGCATCTCCAAAAGAATAAGTAATGGATTTATCTTCTTTGGAAAGCATTTGATTATTCAGGAGGTGAGCAGGGTCAATAACTAAAACATTCCAGTGTTTTTGAGTTTTTCCTCCAAATGTGAATAATAGGTATATTAATCCCAGAACCAATAAAGGTCCAAGTATGGAAAGAATAATAAAGGAACGATTAGCAACACGTTCTTTGAATTCTCTAAATGCAATTAACCAACTATTATACATCTGCTTCTTGTTTAGTTTCAACTAAGTCGATAAAGATTTGTTGCATGGAAGGAAGAACCTCCCAAACGGCTTCCATTTTTACTTGACCGATTAATACTTTAAGCAAATCATCAAAATGGTTTTCACCTCTCATTTTTAGTTTGACCTCAAAAGTATCATCTCCCAATGTTTTTTTATCAACTACTTCAAATCCTGTCCACAAAGCATTAACAAAAGCGATCATGCTACCTCTAAATTTAACAGCGTACTCGTTGCTTTTTCTTTCTTCTTTTATAGTCGATATTTTTCCTTCAATTATTTTCTTGGATGAGTTGATTAAAGCAACTCTATCGCATATTTCTTCTACGCTTTCCATGTTGTGAGAGGAAAGAATAATGGTCTTTCCATTTGCTTTCATTTCTAACAATTCTTGACGTATTAACTGTATGTTTAAAGGGTCAAAACCACTAAAGGGTTCATCGAGAATTAAAAGTTGTGGTTCATGTAAAACAGTACAAATAAATTGAACTTTCTGAGCCATCCCTTTGGAAAGCTCTTCAATTCTTTTCTTTTTCCAATCTTGAATTTGAAACTTTTCTAACCAATAATCGAGTTTTGTTTTTACATCACTTTTGGAAAGACCTCTTAATTGACCAAGAAATAAAGCATGAGCTTCTACGGTCATGTTTTTGTATAGACCTCTTTCTTCTGGAAGGTAACCTATTTCTGCTAGATGCTTTTGACTTAAAACCTCTCCTTTAAATTTAATAAAACCATAATCGGGTTCAATGATCTTATTTATGATTCGAATAAGAGTGGTTTTTCCCGCTCCATTTGGACCTAACAATCCAAATATTTCACCAGCTTCAATATTTATAGAAACACTATCTAAAGCTGTTTTTTTGTGAAAAGATTTTGAAATGTTACTGATTTCAAGCATTTTAAAAATATTTTATGTGAAAATACTAAAAATAATTAAACTACTTTGAGGAGAAAGAGTAGCTTTCCTATACTATTTACCGTCTGTTAGCACTTCTAATTTCAGCAATCGTATAGAAGAAAACAGCTCCATATCCAATAGTCAACATTAAATGAAAAGGAACCATTCCTAAATCTCCATAAATAGTACGATTAATAGCTGTGAAACCGAATACGACCATCAAAATTCCTTCTCCAATATTGATGATGGATAACTTCTTTTTATCGTACTTGTTATTCTGTTTTTCTCCTTTTTTCAAAATGTTAAACTTTGGTGTTCTAACAAATGAACTCTTGATACCAAGGTATCCTTCTATCACTGCAATTGTATTACTAAGTGAAAGTCCCATTGAGATAACAAGAAACTGTACAAATCTGGTAAAAAACTTCAAGAAAGAAGCTGTTTTATTTTCAGTTTTGTCCCTGTAGGATAACCAGTAGAAGTACATTAAGAATACAGTACTAGAAATGAATAATGAACCATATTTAATGATTGTGTTTAAATCTGAAAAACTGTCTTTTACATGAAGAATAGGTAGACTCAATAGAGAGAGGATCAGAATAAACATAAATAATGACGAGTTGAACAAATGAGAAAGCCCATGAACTCTATTCATGAATTTAACATCTTTTGCGGTAAGTAAACGTTTCCACATTTTTATGAAACATTCTGCACCACCTTTCATCCAGCGATGTTGTTGGTTTTTTAAAGCAGACATCGTAACAGGAAGTTCAGCAGGAGCAATTACATCTTCACAGTATTTAAATTTCCACCCAAAAATTTGAGCTCGGTAACTTAAATCTAAATCTTCGGTTAGGGTGTCGTGTTCCCATCCTCCGGCATCTTCTATGCATTGTTTTCTCCAGATACCAGCAGTACCATTAAAGTTAATGAAATGATTGGAAGCTGTTCTACCACCTTGTTCAATGGCAAAATGACCATTTAAACCAAAGGCTTGAAGTTCAGTTAGTAAAGAATAGTTTTTATTGATATGTCCCCAACGTGTTTGAACCACTCCAATTTCAGGATTTTGAAAGAAAGGGATTGTTTTTAACAAGAAGTCTTTTTCTGGCATAAAGTCGGAATCAAAAATCCCAATAAACTCACCTTCAACTTGATCCATTGCAGCATCAAGCGCTCCAGCTTTATATCCCGTTCTGTCTACACGATGAACATGCTGAATATTTATGCCTAGAGCTTTTATTTCTTCTACTTTTTTAGCGATAATGTCTTTCGTTTCATCGGTAGAGTCATCTAATACTTGTATTTGAAATTTATCTCTAGGATATTCAATTTCTGAAACAACTTCAATAATTCGTTCAGCTACGTACATTTCATTAAACATAGGTAGTTGAATTGTGACCTTAGGAGCTTTATTTAAATCAAAGACAGGAGTTTTTGTTAATGCTTTTTTCTTTTTATTCTTTGCGTAAGAGATTGAAAGAGACAGTTGAAGGATACTGTATAAGAATATCATGAATAAGCAGATAGCGTATATTGCTAATACAATTTTTGCTGTAAAATGTGCCCAATAGTGTTCTTTCCCTTTATAGTCTCCCCAATTAAACATCCAAGAAACTTTTTTTCCTACACTAAACGGTTTGTTTTCATTGAAGAAGTACTTTTCAGCATGTTCTTCTTTAAGAGTGAACTCATTTAGTTTTTTCCAATGATATTCTTTATCGTTTGTTATTAAAAGGTAAGTACCAAATGGTATTTCCTTAAAATAAAATGCTCCATTTTCTTCAGTGGATGTTTTATAAACTTTTTTAGTTTCTTTATTTTTTAAGATAATACTTGCCTTTTCAATTGGGTTTTCCGTTTTTTCATCAATTAATTTACCTTTAATCAATTTTGTAGATTGAGCAAATGAATTAATGGAAAGAAATAAAATAATTAGAGTTTTTAAAAACTTTGGCATGGATATTGTTTTATATTTCTTTTTGTAAATTGTTTTTTAACTATTTCTTTTAAAAAGCGCAAATATAGTTTTTATTTCTCAAGAAGCCTTTTTTGAGTGACTTTTTCTCATGCTTTATAGTCTTGTCTAAAACATTAATTTCTGTTTAATGTTAAATTAATTTAAAAATATGATGAGTGGTTGTTGTTGGCTTTATGTTTTGATTACTTTTGCGTTTAATTAAACTAAAAAGAAGTTAAACAATATACGATATGCTAATTAAGTCAAGGTTAATCCTGTTTTTTTTAACTCTATTTACATCTACTTTCTCGATAGCGCAAGAAAAGTTCTCCATTAGTGGAACGGTTACAGACGCATCTTCTGGTGAAGGGATGATAGGAGTGAAGGTTCGTGTTTTAAATTTACAAGGATTTGGTTCTACATCTAATGAGTATGGTTTTTACTCAATAACTTTAGAACCAGGAGAGTATGTTTTAGAATATCGTTTTTTTGGTTTTGAAACCATTGTTGATTCTATAAGATTAGATCAAGATTTAACTCTAAACCGTGAGTTAGGCGAAGAAGCTACCGAAATAGAACAAGTTGTTATTACATCCAGAAAGGCAGATGAAAATGTAAGTAGAACACAAGTTGGAGTAGACAATTTGGACATGAGACAAATAGCTAAAGTTCCTGTTATTTTTGGAGAAAAAGATATTATTAAAACCATGCAATTAAGACCAGGTGTTAAAAGTGGTGGGGATGGTAGCTCTAGTTTTTTCGTAAGAGGTGGAGGTTCAGATCAGAATTTAATTCTATTGGATGAAGCTCCTGTTTATAATGCTTCCCATTTGTTAGGTTTCTTTTCTACATTTAATAGTGATGCTATTAAGAATGCTACTATATATAAAGGAACGGCTCCAGCTCAGTATGGTGGTCGACTTTCTTCTGTTTTAGATATAAGGATGAACGAAGGGAATTCTAAAAAGTACCAAGTTAGTGGTGGTTTAGGTTTGATTTCATCTAGGTTAAATGTAGAAGGGCCGATTGTGAAAGATAAAGGGTCTTTTTTAATTTCTGGTAGAAGAACATACGCAGATTTATTTTTAAAACTATCCAATGATGAAAATTTGAGTACTAGTTCTTTGTATTTCTATGATTTAAATGCAAAGTTAAATTATAAATTATCGGACAAGGATAGAATTTATGTTTCAGGTTACTTTGGTAGAGATAAATTAGGTGTTTCTGGGTTTGGTTTAACTTGGGGTAACGTAACTGGTACTTTAAGGTGGAACAGGATTATTAATTCGAAACTATTTTCCAATACTTCATTTATTGCTAGTAATTACATTTATCAAATTGCTATTGAGTCTAATGGTGCTGAATTTTCTGTAAATTCAGATTTACAAGACTATAACTTGAAACAAGAATTTCAATATTACCCAAATTCAAGAAATAATATTCGTTTTGGTTTTAATACAATGCACCATAGTATTTTACCAGGTCAAATTGAAGCCGAAGAGGGTACTGGTGTAAATCCTGTAATTCAAAGATCAAAATTGAGTTGGGAGAATGCTGTTTATGTTTCTAATGAATGGAAAGCAACGGATAGACTTAGTTTTATCTATGGTGTAAGAGGTACAGGTTTTTCTTTATTAGGTAATGGTGGAGAGTATTATAGCTTTAATGAAGATGGTAGTTTAAGAGATACTGAAGTGCATGAAAAAAATAAATTCATAACAACCTATTTAAATGTTGAACCTAGATTAAATGCAAGTTATGTATATTCAAAGTCAGCTTCTATTAAAGGTGGATATGCTAGAAATGTTCAGAATGTTCATTTAGTAGCCAATAGTACGGGAGATAATCCAACGGATATTTGGATTCCAAGTAGTAACAACATCGAACCTGAATTATCCGATATAGTTTCTATTGGATGGTTTAAAAACTTTAATAAAAATAAGTACGAATTTAGTGCTGAAACATATTATAAAATATCTCAAAATCAAATAGATTATAGAGATGGAGCTAATACATTAGCGAATGACTTGTTAGAAGGGGAGTTGTTGTTCGGTGACGGAAGGGCTTATGGTTTGGAGTTATATTTCAAAAAAGTATCAGGGAAGTTTACAGGTTGGGTAAGTTATACTTTATCTAGAGCGGAAAGGCAAATAGATGGTATTAATAACAGTGAGTGGTATAAAGCGAGGCAAGATAGAACACATGATTTAAGTATTGTAGGTATTTATGACGTGAATAAAAAGTTAAGTATATCCGCTACTTTTGTTTATTATACTGGAAATGCAATTACTTTACCTTCAGGGAAATATTACGTTGATAATCAAGTACAGTGGTTGTATACCGAGAGAAATGGTGGAAGAATGCCGCATTACCATCGATTAGACATTGGGGTAACTTGGATTAGAAAGCAAACAGAAAAATATGAAAGTAGTTGGAACTTTTCTGTTTTTAATGCTTATGGTAGAGAGAATGCTTTTAGTCTAAACTTTAGAGAAAACGCTACTAAAACAGGTACGGAAATTGTTCAAACTAGTTTGTTCAAAATGATACCATCAGTGACCTATAATTTTAAATTTTTATAAAGATGACAAGATATAATACATTAATCGTTTTGTTTGCTTCAATATCCGTATTGTTTAGTTGTCAAAAAGTTATTGAATTGGATTTAAAGGACTCTGAGCCTTTTTACGTAATAGAAGGAGTGGTAAATAAAGATTCTTTGGTCCACACGATACTTTTGTCTAAGTCTAAAACTTTTAGTTCTGACAATCAGTTTGATAATGTTTCGAATGCTGTTGTGAGTATATCGGATGACCTAAATAATGTTGAAGTTCTGAGTGAAGTTTCTCCTGGTATTTATAGAACATCTAACTTATTAGGGCAAGAAGGTGTTTCCTATACTTTAAGCGTTCAAGTGGAAGGGAATAGTTTTACTTCAACTTCTATCATGCCAATGCAAGTTATTTTAGATAGTTTGATTTTTATACCAAGTTCCTTTGGCGGTGAAGGGGGAAAGATTATTGTTCCTTCCAGGTTTGACCCTCCTGTAATTCAAAACAATTACAAGTTTGACGTTTCAATCAGTCGTTTTAAAGAAAATGAAGGTTGGGTTAGAGATTCTGCTATCATGATTCAAGATGATGAGTTTTCGGATGGATTGTTTACGCAACAACCAATATTTGGTACCATTGGATCTTTTTTACCTAACGATACTTGTAGGGTTACCATGAGTTGTATTGATCAGAATGTTTATAAATATTTTTTCTCTCTTGATCAGAACGATGGAGGGTCAGCTACACCTGCAAATCCTATCTCTAATATTTCTGGAGGGGCTTTAGGGTATTTTTCTGCTCAAACAAAACAAACTATTGAAGTTATTGTTCCGGAATAGTTTTAACCTGATATTCTGTATTACTATCCAAGTAATGATTTATCTTTTTTAAGGTTTTTGTATTAAATGGATTAGTCTAGTTGTAGTTCCTTTCCATTTATATTTATGATGAATTAGTTCTCTAGCTTTCGAAACAATCTTATTGTAAAGCTCTTTATTGTTTAGTAACTCATCGATTGCTGTAATAAATTCCTCTTTTGTATTTGCAACCATAATGGATTCTTTGTGTTTTCCTTTAATTGCATTATTTGCTAATGAAGTGGTAACACATGGTATACCCATCGCCATTGCCTCGATCAGTTTATTTTGCATTCCAGTTCCAATCATCATCGGTGCTACAAATATTTTCCCTCTCGAATAAGAATTTCTAATGTCTTCTACCCATCCAGTTAATTCAATGTTAGGGTTTTCTTTTACAATTTTTTTTATTGAGTTGGATGGAGTAGCTCCTGAAATTAGTATTTTAAATTTTTCGTTTTTAGATAAGAAGTATGGATTGATATGATCAACTAAGTAATGTATTGCTTCAATATTTGGAGCATAGCTAAGGTTACCAATAAATACGATTTCTTCATTTTTTTTCACTTTAATGCTTTCAAAGAAAGAATCGTCAACTCCATTTGGGATACAGAGTATTTTGTTTCTATCGGGGTGTAATATGAAATCTTTATCTTGTTCACTAATCATTATTTGATTTTCGAAGTAGTCGAAAATTTTCCTTTCATAATTTGAAAGCCTTTTGGCTTCTATATTGAATAACCATTTGGTATATATAGAAGCTTTATCAACTCTTCTCTCCATCCCTTTTGACAAGGCATCCATGTAATCAATCGTCTTAGGACATTCGTGATAATCTTTAACATACTCTGCAACTCTAATGAGTTGACAATAGATATGGTCTGGTTTTTCTTCTTTCAGTATGTTTTTGATTCTAGCATTGTTTCTACTGGAATAAAAATAACCGATTTGAAATGGCTTTTGAGTGAATAATTGAAACGTTAAATTAAATAGAATAGATATTTTATTTAAGTAAAGAATATAAATTGTTTTACAGTATTTTCTTATTTCATCAATATCTTTTTTATGGACTTTTATGTCGGAAGTGGATATTAAAACGATGTCGAAATGTAAAGAAAGCTCTTTCAATTGATGGTAAGCACGTAATTTATCCCCTTTTTCCAATGGGTATGGAAACCTAGAAGTTATGATTACTAATTTTTTTCGCTTATTTCTTAAGGAGCTCACTAAGTTGTTTAATTATATTGTCTTTATTATGTTGGTTAGCTATAAATAACCTTGCTTGTTGACCGATTTTTTTTCTTTCTTCTTTTGATTTGGATAAATGAACCGCAAACTCTACAAATTCTTTCTCATTCTTAGCGATAAGAATTTCTTTTCCAGGTGTGATAGAAATACCTTCAGCTCCTAATATTGTCGTGATTACAGGAGTTCCATTCGCCATGCTTTCAAGTATTTTAATTCGAACACCAGAACCTGATAAAATAGGAGAAAGTAGAATTCCTTCTTTTGAAAAAAAATCATTTATATTTTCTATATATCCCCTATATAGTATATCGTTAGTATTTTCTTCTTCTTCCATAAAGGAACCTGCTAAAGTCAAACTAACGTTCTTTATGTTCTTTTGTATTGAAGGAAATATACTATTTTTTAATATTTGAACAGCTTCAATATTAGGCTTCCAATTCATAGATCCAATGTGAAAGAAGTTTTGATTATCGTAGTTTTTAACGTTTTCTGGAAGGGATATGGCAACAGGTATGGTGTCTATTTCTGTTTGTATTTTAAGTTTTTTTAAATCTTCTTCATCTTCTTTTGAAAGGGGAAGAATTCGATCAACTTGATTTAAAAAATTAATTTCAACTTTCTTTAGATCTTTGGCAAGTTTGGATAGATAAGTTTTTTTTAGTTTCTTATTTTCATTTGCTGCAAGTTTTTCCCAAATTTTGAATTCTACATTGTGGGAACGAACAAATATTTTGGCTTTTGAATACTTTCTGAAAGTTTTTAAGTAATCAGCTAAGAAAATGGTTTCTAAGATGATTTTATCGTAATCGTTATTCTGGAGGTGTTCTTTTAATGTATTGTTTATGTCTTCAGAATAAAACCGCTTTACGTTGTAGGAACCCTTTGAAAATATATTTTTTACAGCTGATTTAATGGTAACTCTAGTGTCTACAAATAACTCTTCAGGAGTAATTTTATTTTGAATACTTTCAGGGTATTCTTCAATATTAAATGGATGTTTTAAAGTAGAAATAGAAAAGTGTTTTATGTTTACTTTTGTTTCTAATAAGCAGGAAAGAAAATTGTGCATAGCAACACATCCTCCATCAATTTTGGGATATATAGGTTTATTGCTTATGTATAGAATATTCATTTTTTCTTTTTAAACTTTGAGAATAATTTTGAATACGCTTCTTTTCTAAACACTTGTGAATCATTTGCAGCAGCTCTCATTAGAATAATTCCAAATGGGGTTAAAGCAAAAGTAGCAAACCACATTCCTACAAATGGACTAACAACTTTTCCCATAGCTAAACTTTCACCAACACTTATAAGGATAAAATACAACATAAATAATAAGGAGGCTAGAACAAGTGGTGTTCCAAATCCACCTTTTCTAACAATGGCTCCTAAAGGTGCTCCAATAAAAAATAGAACAATTATAGAAAAGGTTAAAGCAAACTTTCTATGAAAACCGATTAGAAACATTTTAATGTTGCTTTGGATTGCTGCGAGATAAACTTTTTGACCTTCAATGTTTTGATTGACTCGCCTTAAATTAGGTGCAATCATTTCTAATGCTTTTAACCGTTCCTCTTTTGTTAAAGAATCAATAAAATATGTGTTTTTTAGGTATCTATTTGGGTTCATTTCGATACCTGAATTGTTAGTAGTATCTACTTTCAAATTTAATGCTTGAAAGTAAGGGTGTTCATTTCTTAAAGCCTTTACAAAATTTGAAATAACTTTACTTCCTTCATTTTGAATGGAATCAATTGCTCTGTCGATTTGAAATACATTTAGCATTTCGTGTTTGTTATTGAATAAACCTTCATCGCTTCTGTTTAATTGAAATCCTGATATGTCTATTTTATAAGTTGCTTTATCAAATTTATACCTTCTAGCAGGTCTAGAATTTTGCGGACTTTGAATTATTTTTCCCTGTGGGTTGAAACTAGGTGGTGCAGTTGCTAACTCTTCGGATATGGTCCCTTCGTTGAGCTCAAAGAAAAGTTGGTTTCCGTTAATGGACTTATAAATTTTCCCTCTTTTTGCCCTTATTGTTTTGTTTACCTTAGGGTCGTTGTGAACGTGAATTAGTACCCCTTTAAATTTATCGTTTGTTCCTTCATCTACTTTTATTGAATAACCATCAAGCTTATCGCTAAAAACGCCAGGAGTAATGATTGTTGAAATTTTGGTATTTTGAATATCATATATTAACGTATGCCATTTTAAAGTTGCAATAGGGATGATGTAATTTGAAAAATAAAAAGTACATAAAGCTATTATTAATACAATACTAGTAAGGGGTTTCATTATTCTATACAACGATAATCCACTAGATTTTAAAGCGGTAAGTTCATTGTTTTCAGCGAGGTTACCCATTGTCATAATGGAAGATAACAAAATTGCTAAAGGAAGAGCTAAAGGTATTAAGTCAGCTGAAACATAAAAAAGTAATTCGATTATAACTTGAATGGATATCCCTTTACCCATTAAATCGTCAATGTACTTCCAAAAGAATTGCATTACCAATATAAACATGGAAATACAAAAAGTTACTAGAAATGGACCGATAAAAGATCGGATACTAAAGACGTATAAACGTTTCAATTTTTATAATAAAAAGATGGAATGTGAAATTAAGCTCCTAAAACTCTTTTAAGCTCACCTATTTGTTGTTCCCACAGTCTTTTAGACTCATCCATATCGTCTTCTTCTGCAAAATCAGTAACATGAAGAATAATTACTTTAGTCATAGGATCAATTTCATAACGTAGCTCACAAAAAGTATTTAAACCATCTTCTTGATCTTCTATCCATTGCCATTTGATTTTGTCGGTCATTCTTTTTGTAAGCATTTTAGCTTCTTCTTGACTACCTTCCCATTCAAATGTTATTATGTCGTCTTTTATGTTTACATCATCAGCAAACCAATCTGCTAGTCCTGCAGCTGTAAAGAGCATATTCTCTAATGATTTACTGGATGTTTTTAGTAAAAATTCAAGCTCATATTTGATTTTCTCAGCCATATTAATGTTATATAAATAGTTTCAATTAAATTTTTGCCCAAGATAGGTAATCTTCTTAAAATTTTACTGCTTTTTATACTTTTTTATGTAATTCTTATAATAATGATAAGAATCATTCTCTATATAGCTTTTAGAATAGTTTACATTTATTATTTTTAGTTAAATTTTTAAGTGAGATGACTAATATTAAAATTCATTTATTAGGAGCTTCTGGTACAGTAACTGGTTCCAAATTTTTAGTGGATGCTGGAAACAAGAAAATCTTAATTGATTGTGGTTTATTTCAAGGAGTAAAAAAGCTACGAGAATTAAATTGGGAACATATACCAGTAAAAGCGGATGAGATTGATATGGTTTTATTAACTCATGGTCATATGGATCATACTGGTTTTATCCCTAGATTGATTCAAATGGGATATAGAGGTGAGATTAGAGGGACTTCTCCTACTTTAGATATCGCTTCAATTATATTAATGGATAGTGCTAAAATTCAAGAAGAAGAAGCTAAAAAGGCAGATGAAGAAGGATTTTCAAAACATTCTCCAGCAAAACCATTGTATACAATAGAGGGTGCTGAAAAGGCGATAAGTCATTTTCACTCTATCATGGAAGGAAAATGGATGGATTTATTTGAAGGCATTAAAGTCAGGTTTCAATATAATGGACACATTATAGGGTCTGTATTTATTGAATTAGATATTAATGGTAAAATATTTGTTTTTTCAGGTGACATTGGAAGAGAAAGTGATTTTTTATTAGAGAATCCATCTAAGCCTCAAAAAGCGGATGTTCTTTTTATTGAAAGTACCTACGGAGATAGGTTACATTTAAAAGGAAACCCAAAAGAGAAGCTAAAAGAATATATTTTAGAAACGATTAAAAAAGGAGGGAATGTCATAATTCCAACTTTTGCCGTGGAGAGAACACAAACATTAATGTTGTTACTTTACGAATTGAGAGAAAAAGGAGATATTCCTTATGTTTCAATGGTAATGGACAGTCCAATGGCGAGTAAAGTTTTACAAGTATTTAAAGATTATCAAGAATGGCATAAGCTCAATGATGATGAATTGAACCGTGTAATAAAGTCTTTTCAAATTGTTGAGTCGTTCAAAGAAACGTGGGAGGTTATAGACAAAAAGAGTTCTAAAATAATTTTAGCGGGAAGTGGAATGCTTGGAGGAGGAAGGGTATTGACTTATCTCCAACAATATTTAAGTCATCCAGAAAATACGATTGTTTTAACTGGCTATCAAGCTGAGGGGACAAGAGGAAGAGATTTAATAGAAGGTGCAACTGAACTGAAAATTTATGGAAAGTATTATCCAGTAAAAGCAAATGTTATTGATTTAGAATTGCTTTCAGCGCATGCAGATCAAGAGGAGCTTTTAGATTGGTTAAGCGATATTAAGGAGGAACCTTCTAAGGTTTTCATTATACATGGAGAGAAAGATGCTTCAAATGCATTTAAAAATATATTGCAAGAAAAAAGAGGGTGGGAAAGTACTATTCCATCTTTATTTGATATTGTAGAAGTTTAAAAAAATTATTTGTTAAATGGTTGATGGCAATCTTCAATGACAACTTCATTGGTCTGCTTGTTGATATTCACCTTCGGACTTAAATAGGGTATGTTTAGATTTAGTCCTCTCAAAAGAATTATAAGACCAATAATGCTAACAATATAGGGAAGGTATCGGTTAATTTTAGATTTAAATAAAGGCGTAATTTTGTGAGCGTAAAAAGAAAATATAGCTAGGGTAGGGAGGGTTCCTAATCCAAAGAAAAATAATGTTAAACCTGCATTTAGAGGAGAGTCTGCAATTATAGAGGTCATCAACGCACTGTAAACCATTCCACAAGGAATTAATCCATTTAAAACACCTAATAGAAATAAACGAAAAGGAGATTTACTTTTAAAAAGTTTCCCCATCTTATTGGATGAGAATTTATGAAGGAAGTTGAATGAGTTATTGAATAATTTGGAAAGGATAGTTATTTTTTTTCTCCAAGCATAAAGTATGATAAAAACACCTGCTATTATACTTAATCCTTGAAGGAATCCGATCAACTGGATTCCTAGCCCTATATATCCAACGATTAAACCTAGTGTTGTGTAAGTTATAATTCTTCCAAAATTATATTCTATAACACCTATAAAAGCTTCGGTTTTGGAGTTTCTGTTGAGAGGGATGGCTAGTGCAATTGGTCCACACATTCCAATACAGTGTAAACTAGAAATAATACCTAATATAAATGCTGATATATATAAAGAAAACATTTATTCTATTGTTAAATCTTCTTTGTACAGGTGTTTTTTGTTTTCAATTACAAAGTGAAGTTTAAGTTGATATTTACCTTTGCTTAAATCTTTTTTTGGAATCATTAAATTTTTTGTTCCTTCAAAATTAAACTCTTCATCTAGATTTTTATCGTTTGGCTTTAGAAGAATTACATGGATTGAATCTATGTCTTGATCATGCGGCATTTGAATAACTAAGAAATCCTCGTCCTGTGTTACTTTTACTTTTTCTTTCAAAGCATTTGTATTGTTAGATGCAGTTATTTCTTTTTGAAATTCAATCTCTTTTTTATAGTAGTCAACACTTTCTAAGTCTGTATTTTTTGACATTAAAGTAAAGACAAGGTATAAAATAAATCCTATAAAACCTGTCATTGCTATTATAATTCCTTTTCCCCAACTCATAATTTTCTTTTTTTATTAAAATTTTAGTTTGGTAATATTTAATTACCAAACTAAAATTAATGTTTTTTTACATCATTGGACCGATAAACTTAGCTTTTACTCTTTGAATTTCTTTACCGTTACCCAAAACAATAACAGTAAAGATTTTATGTCCATTTTTCATTGCTTTGTATGGATACTTTACAATAAACCTATCTTTTAAGTGGGCTTCACCTTCAAGTTTTAAGCCTTCAACTACCAAGTCAATTTTACCTATTGTATCTTCCAATTCTAACTTTATAACGTAATTGTTGTGCGTTTTATTAGCCAAGTTAATTTCAAAAATATTACTAATCAAACCAGTTTCATCTGTCTGAAAAGTAGATCCTCTCTGTCTGAAAATAGTTGTTTGAAAATCTGACCTTGTAACTAATAAGGTTATTAATACGCCTAACAAAGCAATTAATACTGCTGTATAGGATTTAACTCTTCTTGTCCATTGGAATTTAGTACCATTTTTTATACCGTTTTCAGAAACAAATCGTATTAAACCTTTCTCTTGACCAACACTTTCCATCATATGGTCACATTCATCGATACAAGCAGTACAGTTTACACATTCTAATTGAGTTCCATTTCTAATGTCTATACCGGTAGGACATACGTGAACACATAAATTACAATCGATGCAATCTCCTTTACCTGCAGAAGGCCTGTCCTCGTTTTTTCTAAATTTTGCTCTTTCTTCTCCTCTTTTATGGTCGTAAGCTACAACCATTGAATCTGGATCTAATAAAACACCCTGTAACCTACCGTAAGGACAAATAGTTGTACAAACTTGTTCTCTTAATCTGGAAAAAACCATGTAGAAAACGGTAGTGAAAACAATAATTGCTACAAAGCCACCTAAGTGTTCACCAACTGGATCCGTTTGTATTTTCCATAGTTCATCAGAACTTATAATATAGGCTAAAAATGTGTTTGCAATAAAGAAAGAGATGATCCAAAAAATACTATGTTTTGCAACTCTTTTTGTTATTTTTTCTTTATCCCAGGCTTGTTTGTCTAGTTTTTTCTGTCTTGTATAATCACCTTCTATCCAATATTCAATTCTACGGAAAACCATTTCCATAAAAATGGTTTGAGGACAAACCCAACCACAAAATATTCTTCCAAAAATAATGGTAAATAGAATGATGAACACTACTCCTAAAATTGAAGCTAATGCGAAAATATAGAAATCTTGTGGCCAAAATATATTTCCAAAAATGATGAATTTTCTTTCTAAAACATTAAATAATAAAAATTGTTCACCATTTACCTTTATGTGTGGTAAACCAAATAGTAAAACAAGTAAAAAGTAACTTGTAATTTTTCGATAATTAAAAAACTTTCCTTTTGGTTTTTTTGGAAATATCCAAACTCTTTTACCGTCTTCGTTTACAGTTGAAATACTGTCTCTAAAACTACCTTCTTCGTCTTCTTCCATAGTTCTAATTTATTTAAACAAACAAATTGTTGAGGTATAAAAAAAGACATTAGAACAGTAATTCGTCTAATGTCTTTTTTTCATTCTTAACTTTTTAATTACTCTTCAATTATCTCTCCTTGTGCTTCTTTACCTTCTGTGAATGGTAGGGATAATACATAAGATGAAACTTGTTGAATTTGTATTGGATTAAATTTTGAGTTGTGTTCTGGCATACCATTAGGTGTACCATATTTCACTGTTTTGAAAACATCTTTAATATCGTAACCATATATCCAATGTTTATCTGTCAAATTCGGTCCAATTCCTCCTTCTCCATTTGCTTGGTGACAAGCTACACAGTTTGCGTTAAATAAAGATTTACCTTTTGTTAAATCGTTACTTTCTGTCATTAACGTTGCGCTAGATTCATCAACGTTCATTTTCATTTTTGACAAGTAAGCTTTTACTTCTTTGTCAGATTTAGCAATCTCTTTATTGTAAGCTTCAATCTGTAAATCACTTGATTTTAAAATATGGTAATCAAAAAGATAAATTACCGCGAATATGATTGTAGCAACAAATCCCCAAACCCACCATGGTGGAAGGTTGTTATCCAACTCTCTAATACCATCGTACTCATGTTGCATCAAAATAGTGTGCTCTTCTTCTATCGGAACCGTATCGTTTAATATTTTATTTAACTTCTTAATCGCTTGAGGTTTTTCAACTTTTTCGATAGGCTTTTTAACCATACCCAATAAGTTTCTAAACATGTTACGTATATAGAAAAGAACTATAAGAAGTATTATGTTGATAGTAATCATAAAGTACAAATCACTATTTTCAACTTTCAACCATAGAGACTCATCAGTTGCTTCTCCTGGCTGCATAAAACTTAAAGCAAAAGAGGAGTTATAAAAACCGGTAAATAGTACAACTAATATTAAAGAAAGTAAAGTTGTGTTTACTGATGTTTCATTTTTTGAATTTTCTTCTTCTTTTTGTTTTTCAACTAACTTTTTCTTAAAGAAATCAGATTTCGCAAGGTTTATAACAGAAGTTGACATGATAATAATACCGAATAATATAATTATTAAAGCGGTTGCCAACCAATAAAAGAATTTTAAATTTTCTTTGTAGTTTGTGACAATTGTAACTGTTGCTTCACCGTTAGCAGAAGGAGCAGCTGCTGTTGCAACTGGGGGAGTATAGTTATCAACGTAACTTAAAATAGCATCTATTTCTTCATTAGTTACTTGTTGAGCAGGCATGTCAGTTGGGTTAAAACCTTTGATTTCATTTGCCATAGAACTTTTTCCACTAGCTATTAAATTTGGAGAGTTTTTTACCCATTCATATAACATTTCACCTTCTCCGGCATCGTTCCATTTTTCAACAACACCTTTAAGTATTGGTCCTGTAGAGTTTTTGTCTACCATGTGACAGGTATTACATTTAGCTTTAAACAATGCTTCTCCATTTTGTGCAAATAAAGCAGTATTGATAAGGATAACTATAAGCGTCGTTTTTAGATTTCTAGATAAACTTTTCATTGTCGTGTTATTTTTTA
>Ga0228635_1000167_pt1 | contig 48308 bp, 67 predicted proteins | sample 44DmetaG_FD_182699 | JGI IMG/M metagenome (GOLD analysis project Ga0228635, IMG submission 182699) | Seawater microbial communities from Monterey Bay, California, United States - 44D | ecosystem: Environmental > Aquatic > Marine > Coastal | place: USA: California | collected 2016-09-30 | reverse complement strand
CCCGCCTCTTTGATGGCGTTAATCTGGGCTTTTCCAATCGTCTCTATATTTTCGGCTGCCTCTGCGGCTGTGGCCTGTACATTCTGGACCTGCGTTGTGCCCTCTGCCCGTACACGGGATGCCTGGGTGTCTCCGGCTGTGTTTACTCTCTGGGTCTGAGTATTTCCAGCCGTATTTACGCGCTCTGTTTGTGACTGACCAAGATTACCAATATCTGCAAGGGCCTGCTGTACTGTAAGGTCAAAATCACTTACCATCTTCCTCATTTCAGCAATGTCTTCATCTGTCGCGATTAGTTTGATTTTATTCGGCCCATGACAGTACCGCATCAAACCTGTATCCGTTGAGATAGCCAGCTCACCGACACTCATTCTTTCAGGGATAAAGTCTTTTTCAAGACCGATTCGCATTGTGATTGCCATTTACCGTGCCTCCTTCCACTCTTCAAAATTCCCGCCGTTTATATCAAATTCGGTTTCATAAATGATATTGCTACCGGAAAACAGTCGGATTTTATTTCCTGCAATAGAGATGCCGTCAGCCTTGCCATCAAGCTTTGTTATAACCTGCTCATACACACCCGGGGTAGGAACCTGTGTTTCGTATCCCTCTCCATACCCAGATGGGCTGATTTCCATCGGCGCCTCATTCGCTGTTACTAATTCACCGCAAAATACTGATACATAACCAATTCCCTTCCCATCTAGAAATTCCCACGGAACATAACATTCATCATGATCCATGAGGATGAGTTTTCTTTTATCAGTCCTGCGGAATATAGCTGTCTTCGAGCCGGACCATTCATCTGTCATGAATTCAAAACGTGCCCTGAGATAATCATGGCTATTTGCTACTACCGTAAATTTATCCGTTCTGCTTATCTTCTGGTTTTCCACTCGGAATGTTATTACCGGTTCCATCCTTCACCACCCCATTTCCCAATAATCCATTTGCCTCCATATATTTAATTGCATAGTCCTTATTGTTATTCTTCAATAATTTATTTTCAACGCTATCCAATATGTATGGCAACAATTCCATCGGGACATTATTACTCTGCATAAGGGCAATGGCATGACTGGATATTTCGTTCTGGATAATATCCATCATCATTCCAATAGGTACCACTACCGGCTTTTTATTCAGTTCTTTTTCTTCCATTACATATCCTTCCCGATAATTATTTCTTCTGGTTCCACATCTTCATAAATTGGAGGTTTTGCCAGTTCCACGGCAGCCATTTTTTCTTCTTCTGTATATTCGTATAAGGCAACACTTCTCCTTGATCTCGCAAGTTTGGATGGCATTACTGCTGCATGCAACTCCTGTATCGCCTTAATCAGATACGGTATCAATCCAATGAAATTAACTCCAAGCAATCCGTTATCGTCCTCGCCGACAAGCTCTGGAATAATTTGTCGGAGTTGCTGGGCGATAATGCCGGCGCCAACATGCTTTCCATCGGTCAACCAATCGAAAGATTTAATCTCGATGCTATTAATTACATTTAACATGTCTTCTGCGTCTGTTATATTGTCTTTTAGCCTGGCATCAGACTGGTTTGTAATACTATTTCCGTGCATATTAATGTTAGAGTAGATGTCGGTTGATGATGGAGTTACTCTAAAATATGTAGCGTTGTTTGCAGTTTTAGTCACCGAAAAATTATCACTTTTAAATCCAGACGCAGTTGTCCATGATTTTAGAATCCCTCCACTACCCAACACAATATCATGATTCCGCGTGTTCAGCTTGGTTCCCAAGTACAAATTGTTAGCGGTAAAATCATCAAAATCCTTATTTGCATAAAAAAATTTAAACAAAAACGGAGTGTCAATATCTTTCGCAGCAGCCCAGGCCATGTAAGCAGCTTCGGGTTTTAAATCAAATGTAAGACCAGTACAATTATTATCCAGCTCATGATTATTTGCACCTATAAAACCCACTTCCGTATTATTGAAAAAGAGGTGTAATCTCCCGCCGTTGAGACTGGTGGTAGATGTATCCGAAACTGTGGTAAGGGAGCCTTTCTTTATTACAATTCCGTTGCTCCCGAATCGCCCTATTTCCTGGTCTGATTCATCTTTTACCTGCAAAAGCCCATTAGTATCATTGAGTCCGCCAAGGACCAATGATCCGCCTCTTGCATATGTCATATTTATATAGACTTTACCGTCCTTCAGGTATATTCCCTGATCCTCTCCGTTATTTGTCAGAGTATCAAAGATTATCTCCTGTGTAAGATTTGATACATCAACCACTATGGATACTGTTTGCTGGTCCATTTCAGTTTGTGTGCCACCCGCCGCATATAAAACACACTTCAAAGCAGTAGCTGTAGCTGTAGGCACATATCCCTTGCTAGTTTCGTCTGTTTCAGATGTATATCTGGCTTCCCATGTTTCTCCGTCTATACTTTCGGAAATTACGAATCGGCCATAATATGGCGTCCTTTCAGAGCTATCTCCATCACGGTAATATGAACTAAAGGTAACAGATGTGGGTGATATACGTCCATCTTGGCCTCTTTTGATAATCGCGGTTGATGCATTAATAAAATATGTTCTTCCGTCTGTACCGTCCTCGCCATCTATCCCCGGAATTCCATGGGGGCCTTGCTTATTCTTGGAGATACTGAAGCGTTTGGTTGCGGTGATCTCCATGTATCTAACCGTAAAATCGACATATCCGGCATCGGTTGTCATGTTTGTTACGGTATATTTTCTGTCTTTTGCATCCCATGTCCCAGTAACTCCAGAACTTTTAGACACTGTAATAGGGACTTCTGCAGATATATCCGTCTGCCCCCATAACACATATACCGTAGTGTCACACCCTGCATACTTCCCGTTATTGCCGTCGGCGTCTGTGGGAACTACATGAGCATCGTTTTCAAGCTGGATATTTAAAGTTCTCATTTTCTCTGCTTCCTGCAGGGCTTTGTTTGCTGCGTTATTCACTTCCTCTATTGCTTTTGTAACTGACTTGCCGCCGATACGAACAGAATCACCAGATATCACAATCTCCTTTGTGTCCATATCTACCAGGAAGATTATATTTTCGTCCTTATCCTTCACCGATATGCGGCCTGTGTCAATCCATGAGGCACTCACTCCTATAGCGGTCAATATCCTTACGATCGTGTCGCCGTCGACCGTCATCCCACCATTCCAGCTTTCCCCTCCGTCTGTGGATACGCCCCAGGCTTCTGCGTTCATTTTCCAGACAATGTTGGAGTCCGCCAGGTTTGGCCTGTCATGCAGGTAAAAGATTTTTCCGCCGGAAGCCTGCACCTCTACCGTTGTATAAAGTCCCGAGGATGCGGCTAACCGATTGCCCAATTCTTCCAGGGCCTTCTCCCGTTCTGTCCTCTCCTTGCGGATCTGTTTTCTCAATTCTACATATGCCTGTGTTGCGGCGGAATATCTTGTGGCTTTATTCCTGGCCGGGGTCTGCGCATCGCAGGTCACTGTTTGATAATTTCCGGAAGAGAACACCGTATTTGTCACCAGAAACTTATATGTTTTACATTTCCGGTCAGTGAAGAAACCCACATCACCCGCTTCAACTGTCGGATCACTCAGACAGGAAAAAGAAAGAGGCCTGAAGCGCAGCCCAATCATTCGACTTCCTAAATATGCTGCAACCTCCTGGCCTCTCCCCGGCGGTATAAATCTGTTTTCATCTATTGATAGCACATATCCTTCTGTGCCCGTTAGATATGGAACAACCTCATCCTTATTGACATCCGGTGAATATTCCTTTACCAGAATACCTGTTATTACAACATCATCAGTGGATATTTCTGGGCTTGTGTAAGATATGAAATGATGACTGGATAATAAATCATTGAACGTCCCTCCGCTGTGTGTATCACCTTCATTCCACGGTGCATAGACACCGCCATCCGAATCATCACCGGTCTGGTACTTTGGCGTTCCATTATCATATACGCCGCCGTCTAGTTCATCCTCGAGAATACCTGTCTGGAACCATTTAAGTTCCAGTTTTCCTTCAGTGTTGCACCGGGCAAAGCAGCACGCGATCTGCGCACACCAGTTAAGCACCTGCCGAAAAGTCAAGGCTTCATCGGATGGTCTTTCCTGGACAATGTACGTGTGATTTGTAAATTCAAAAGTATTCAGTCCTACCCCGCATTCAGTACACGCATCCCGGACTATGGCCCCGATCGTAGCGGGATACACTAATTTGCTTTCCTTGTACGATACATCAAACTTTGACATGTTATCCAGGCATTCAAGTGTAATCAAGGAACCGTTATACGACGTTTCGTCTACTGTATATTCTCCCTTTTTCACATACTCTTCTGTCCCGTCCGGCAGTACAAGACCTACTCGGACATTCCTTATCGCGGCATCCGTGAAATCATATTCAGAATATTCATCGTATATATCGCCTAAAGTAAACGTCAGTTTATTTGTTATAGCAGCGCCGATATCTAAACTCCCAGAATTGGATACGGCATCCTCTATCTTGAACGTATCCGACCAAAGATTTCCATTTGAAATCGAAAGGGCCGTCCCATCAGTTAATACAATTTCACATCTCAGTAAGTATGCTCGTTTATCATTATTTAATTGTTTTACAAAATCAACCGAAACGTTTTGCATTGTATTACCTCTCTATGATGTCAAAAGACAATTGTGCATACCGCTTATTCCCAACAGTCCATACCTTCATTGGAGCTACCGGGTCGCTGCGGTAAAATTCCCTGGTTTCATACTTCCCACTCATAGCATCAGGATATGTCACCTTAACATATTCCGGGTTAAAAGCCTGCAGTATAGACGCAGTCTCTTCTTTTGTCGGATTATTCCATGCTAAAGAAATCTTTCTCTTTTGTGCGATCCTATTCTTATGCATCAGCGCATCATCGGTTCTTCCGGCATCCGCTGCCGAAACATCATTCAGTCCCCACGAAAAAACAGATGGAGTTTTTATTAAGACCCCATCTGCCCATATCATTGCCATGTTGCCACCCCGCTTTCTTATTGCATAAAAAGAACACCTGCCAAAATGACAGATGTCCAGATTGTTAATTCATGTTTCCATTATGTTATCCCCATTCAGACACAAAAAGAACGCCCCGAAGGACGTTCTAAAACTTTTTTTATGCGTCTTCTTGATTGCACTCTTCTGGTCCGACAACAACATCTACTGTTCCAAAATCTTCTTCGTCATCTTGCGCATTTTTTTCAATATTACATTTAGACTGTTGTTCGGGAGAAAGCATATCGACCCAATCCATTTTACACGTATTAATACCGCCTTGAATATATTTTATCTGGCTCATCGCATTGCTTAGCATCAACTTGACTTCCTTGTTAATACCTTCGTCATCAGAAAAATCTTTTAAAGTTTTATAAGCAGAATTTGCTGCTGATTCCAAATAATTTATATGTCTATAGGCACGCATCGACAGGTCTTGTTCTTGCTCCTTAAATTCAACTTTCGCCGATTTTTTAGTAAGCAACCAGGAAAACACTATTGTACCAAAAATATTAATTGTAACGGATGCAAATGTTTCAATTTTTCCTACTACAGACAGTACTATCGATACTATCACAATTAACGCGGATACCGTCATTACATAATTATCTAAATTTTTAAACACATCACTTAGATAATCATAAAGTGTTTTAATAGCTGCATTTTTTACATATCGGCCAATAATGTAGCCAATTATTATTCCCACCAGTGCACATATAACACATGCTAAAATGTTATTCATATGTTTTTCCTATCCGTTCACCATAATAATTTCTCATATCCTTCATAGATATAGGATTTCTAGAATAAGCTGATGGAGAGCATCCCTTTCTCGCATTTTCCCATGGTAATTCACCATGAGTAAGTGATTCTAATTCATCGGCAGTATAATCACCATATACATTATAAACATTATCAAGAAATTTCTTCTCACTTTGATTTAAAGATGGGCACTTTGTTCTTTTGGGAATGTCCACCCATCCCCAATCCTTATATTGAAAATATAAATCAGGGGATACCGGTCCATGTACCCAAGCCTCGAAACGATTAGGCATTAATGGTCGTCCATGATTAGCCAAATACCACGCCTGTGCATAATAACACATTTTTTCAAGTTTCTTATGACTCATGGATGACTTCCAGAGAAAGTACTGTGCTACAACACGTACATCTATCATTTCACATCCCCCTTTCAATTTTCTTAATATTATAATATCATCCATGGAGAATTATGTCAATATTTTCGTCAAGCTTTTCGAACATTTGTTCTGTTTTAATAAAAGAACACCTATCATTTCTGATAGATGTCCATATTTTAATACTATATTTAATTTTAAATTATATCCCCAACCATTTTCAATACCTCTCTTGCTTTTGCCATAAAACTATTGCTTGCAAGATACTCCATTCCTCTTAAAGTAATACTTGGATTAATTGGTTCAATAATGTGTTTGAATTTTTCCTCCATATCCTGACTCGCAACAATGCCTGTTATATACCCTGCATCATACAGCATAATCAGCAACTGTTCCCATTGCTCATATGATATTTTTAATTGTTGCGCTGAAATGGATTCTATTTCAAATTCCTCATTGCCCATATTCTTTTCTAGACTTTTCAATATTTTATAGATTATCTTGAAATTGTCCATTTTACCACCACCTATAATTTCCACTTCTTACCACAGTTAAGGCACACAGCATAACCCTTTTTGCTGCTCAAGGCACCCATGACGGCTCCGGGGGCACCGGCTATGGCATCTCCAGCAATGGCACGTCCGAGACTCAGCCTTTTGTTCTGATACGACAAGGAAGTAGATCCACATTTTGGGCAATGTACTGTACTATCCTTCGTTCCTATTTTCACTAATGTATGCCATGCTTCTTTGAAATATCCTTTGTTTTCTATAGTTGTTTTATCTTTTATCGGCTTATTATATTGATCTACTTGCTTAAGTATTTTCTTTGCAATTTCGCTATCCCCATCCTCTAATATCTTATCATAATACCGATTCATTATCTGTGTTGCAGTTTCAATCGGCAAGCTATACTGCCTATTCAGAAAATTTATTGCCCCATTTTTTGACATGCCATAAATATCAACTATGTTTAATAAATTTATTCTATTTCCCTGATATACAATACAATCTTCATCAATGGCTTTTACCCCATCTCCGCATACATCAATAGGACACCCACACCTCGGACAATAAACTGCCTTGTCACTTATCTCTTTTCCACACTCTGGACATTTAATCAACATAATTAGCACCCGCCCTTCTATATTATATATATTATACTACAGAATGGCAGGTATTTCATTAAAATTCTGCTACAACATGAAATCTACGATCATGCTTATCTTTACCCTTTTGCACAATACGATAAAGCGTCTCTGAATCAACTTTAAATGTATTCTCAATTATTGGTGAAGTATTCTCTTTCCCTCCAGTATTCAAAGCCATAGCGACCTCCATCATTCCCTCTGTAACCGCTCTTTTTATACCGTCTGTGATCTGATTATTATTTGCGACAACATTTCTATTCCCCATCTTTCCAACGAGCTCTGGACCTCGTTCTCGCGCCATGAATAATTCTCCAGTTTCAGGGAAGCCGCCGTTTGCGTACCAGTTAATGTTAAAATCTGGAACAGAAAATCTTTTATTCCCTACCGTATATCTCGTCCATGATATACCAAGATGAGGTAACGGGATATGGATATTTGAGAATCCTCTCACAAGATTATTAATTGTACTCCTTCCCATTTCTCCTATCCCATACAATGTATTACTAATACTACTTTTCGTCTGCCCAAGTAAATTCGACAGATTTTTAGTAACACCACCCCAGTTGTTATTTATGCCATTTCCAAATCCTGCAACAACATTCTTTGCAATATCATACATGACGCGGCTTGGACTATGTACATCGAATCCATCCTTAAATCCTCTGACAACTCCATCTACAAAATCTCCAACAGCATTGATTCCTGACTGGAAAAAGTCCTTTATTCCTTTTATAAAGCCCTTAATAAGATTCTTCCCGATTTCATATATTTTCCCAGGAAGTTCTTTGAAAAAATCAACAACCTTTCCTACAATCTTTGGAACTTCTTCAATCACCTTCTGGTACATTTCTCCGCACCATTTGCCTATACTCTTTACAGCACCAATAATAGCACTCCATATTTTTTCCGGTAATTTTTTGAAGAAATTGTACACATTCGTAATTATCTCAGGAATTTTCTGCGACAAGACAGACCAAATATTATTGGCCCATTTCACCACTTTGTCTTTAGCGGATATGATCGCGTCCCATATCTTTCCTGGGAGAGTCTTGAAAAAGTCAACAACCTTTCCTATAACTTTAGGAATCTCTGTTGTAACAGTCTCGTAAAGTTTGACAGCCCACGAAGCCACTTTTCCAATAGCAAAACCTATGGCATAACCAATCTTTCCAGGCAATTCTTTAAAGAAACCTTCTACGCCATTGACAACTTTACTAACTCCAGCCGATGCAGCATCCCATACATTAGATGCCCATTCTACGAATTTATCTTTTGTAGATATGATTTTTTCGTAAATCTTACCTGGCAGTTCTTTGAAAAATTCAGGTAAACTCTTAATCCACGGAACTACAGATTGATTCCACCAATTAGGAAGGGTTTGCGTAAAAAATTCTTTTACTTTATCCCAGTTACATATAACAGCAATAATTCCAGCAATAGCGGCAACTATGGCAATAGTAATTGGTCCCCCCAATGAAGAAATTACATTTGTAAAAGCAGAAATAATTCCTCCGACTTTCGGAAAAACCATACCAATAGCATCAGAAATTCCAGCAAAGCCACCACTTACAATTTCAAATACACCTATAATATTTTTTCCAAAAGAAAATATTTTTCCTCCAAAGCCAACAAGACCTTTTAAAGTCTCTATTATTAACTTCGCACCGCTAATTAGGGATGATGTCTTTATAAAAATATCTATAGACTTAGCAATTGCTCCTAATACTTTAAGAGAGGCAAGCCCTAATGCCAGAACTCCAAGCGCTTCCCCAATCTTTTCAGCCTGTTCCGGGCTTATTTTCTTCAAAGCATCTGCAACTCCTTTTATACCTCCTGGCACAACATTGTTCAGGAAATCAGCGCCAAAATCCATAAGCTTTTCAAAAAAGTTTATCAAGCCCTGCCCAACATTTTTTACAAATGGTGCCAATGCATCCCATAATTCCCGCAATGATTTGTTCAGTTTATCCCAGTCAACCGCATTCACAAACTTTGTCATGATATCGACTAACTGTGGGATTGCATCACTCATTGTCCATACTGCTATAGGTTTTAAAAAACCCTCATAAAAGTCCATGAGAGCATTCCAAGAAAATTTTGCGATACTCTGTAACGATGTATAAAAATCTGCAAGAGATTTTCTTAATCTATTCCAGTCAATTTCATTCAGTAAGGAATTTGTGATATTAAAAAAACGCGGAAGGCCAGCATCATCTGCCAGCATCCACGTTCCGACTGGTTTTAAAAAGTTATTCCAGAAGTCGTATAAGGTAGCACCAGAGAATTTTCCCAACTTTGCAAGCCCATTATCCCATAAATTTGAAATAGCCTTTCTGGTAGGCTCTGCTGTTTTCCATATCTTTTCAAATGCCTTACAGATATTATCCGCATACGCCTGTGCTTTATTTTCTGAGTCCTTTAGAGCTTTATTCCAAACGGATTCATAATCTGCTAATGCCTTTGCGATCTCATCTGACAGATCTATACTACCAGCACCCGATATCCCATCGTCTTTATCTGTTTTTCCACCCGATTCAATATCGTTGCTGCTGTTATCATTCAGTTTATTAAGCTCATCGAAGCTGAGTATGGTGTCTTTAAATTTCTTAGCCTTTTTATTGGCAGAATCAATGGAATCTCCAATATCATCGGTATTATCAGCTACATCCCCGGTGTCATCTACCATATCTCCGATTTCATCCCCGGCTCCGCCATATCCTGTGCTGATTCCATCCATCAGGCCAGACCAGTCAACGCCAAGGAGATTACCAATGAACATAAACATTCGCTGTAAGGCAATCACCACACCATTAATGATTGGTAATGCCTTTGCAACTATAGGCACCAACAGATTTCCGATGACTCTAGCCAAATTTGCTATCTGCTGTTTCAAGATGCGGTATTGATTCGCTACTGAACTAAGAGTATTAGCCATATCCCCCCAGGCAACCTTTGACTGGTCAAGTATCGCTAATAGCCTCAACTGCATTTTGTCAGCCTGAGTCATCTCCTGTAGCGCCGTTTCAATCCCGTATTTATATGCATATGTCTGCAGTGTCGCATTGGTGATATCAATACCGTATTTATACAATGCCCGGGACTGGCCAATAAGACCACTCTGGAAATTTGTCATAACGGTAGACATATCAATATTCTTCAGTGATGACATATCAGCCGCCAGCATCGTAAGGGCCTTTGCTGTATTCACACTGTTCTCACCCATTAACCCGACGGAATTGGTTACCGCAGCTATGTTCGACTGGTAATTCATCAGCTGTTCCGGGTCAAGGGACAGATTCTGTCCACCAGTTATACTGAGTACACCATCATCCCCCACCTTATAACCACTCATTTTCTGCGTCAGATCATTCAGCCTGCCTGCAAAAGATTTCCCATAAGCCTCTGCACTTTCATATCCATATTTCTCCCATTGTCCAGAAAACTCACTGGCTATCTTTGACATAGTGACATTAAAATAGTTGAATGTTTCGATATAATCCATCGACGATTCAACCGCACGCCCAATGGCTTTTAGCCCTCGTATCAAGAAAAAGCAGTTTGCATAAAGGCTACTTAATGAAAAAGAAAAGCTCTTAGTGGACTGTTTTGCTGCTTTAGTCTTGTTCGTAAAGTTTGCCAGTGAATTTGATAAGCTTTGCATCCTGCTTGTAGTATTCGCAGAATTCTTTCCCACAGACTGGACCGCATTAGCCGCTGCCCGTATTCCACTCCCTGAAGATGAGAGCTTTGATAATGCATTCACTAAATTCACTAGATTAGCTGATACTTTTGGAGCTGTTGACAGTGTCTGCATCAGACTCTTTAATCCTTGGGAAAGCGCCGGCATATTATCAATAGCCGTTTTCATGCTTTTGTGACCAAATGTCCGCAGTGTCGATGATATGGCAGATAACTGCCCAGCAATCTCAGGATTAATATTCACGCCATTTATGGTAGCTGCCATACTCTGTAAGTTTTTGGCTAGCATGGGCATTGATGCGGCAGCACTTTTGATACCTTTATTCCCCAGCTTTGAAAGGCTTGATAAGGAGGTCACCATAGCCGGGATATCTGCACCTGATATTCCAGAAAAGCCCTGCATTCCCCTGGATACTGATAACAGAGCATTCCCTACATTAAACATATTGCCGGTCTTAATGCCACTCAGTTTTTGGAGATTGTTCACCACCCGGTTCATCTCCGTGGACTTTACTGTTGACATATTTTTTGCGGCAGAGGCTATACCATTCATTCCGGCGGCAAATTGTTTCATGCCTCCAGAATTAATACTGGAAAGACTCCCTGCCAATTTTCCAAGCTTGGAAATCAGCTCATCTAATTGTCTGTTTGCCTTACTGGCCTGTGTTTCAATCTGTATCTCAAGCCTATCAATTTCGGTTCCCAATTTCTCACCTCTTCCACTAATTATCCATGGTCAGCGATTATCACTCTTTGATAATCGGTTTTTTGCATAAAAAGAACGCCATCCATTTCTGATAAATGTTCTAAAATTGTATTTTTTACAGCCTATAAATGAGCCAGTATGTAGGGAGGGTCAAATTCCGCACCCCCTGTTTATTTCATTCTGCAGTCCATAATGGATGATATAGATTAAATGCTTCTTAAATTTTACCCTATCTTACCAATATTTCCTGATCTTTTTCTTTCCACAACACACACAAACAAATTCTACCTTTAAAACTGCATTTCCCCAATAATCCCAATATATACTTCTTTTTTTTTCTTCCCATCTATGCGTACACATTTTGCCTCCTAATAGTAATATTTGACATTTATTTTCTTCATGTTATAATATTGTTATATATTTTTCACAAAAAGGAGGATCTTTTATGGCAAAAAAGAAAGTATTTGTTTCTTTTGATTACGAAAAGGATAAAAACTATTATTATCTCATGTTAGCTTGGAATGAAAATCCCAATTTTGATTTTGTCTTTAGTGACTATACTTCAAAAGAAATAAAAAGTGACAGTGTATCAACTGTAAAAAGAGCGTTAAGCAGAAAAATCGGAGAATCTACATACACTCTTGTAATTGTTGGTCAAGATGCAAACAAAAAACATCCCGACAGTATTGAAATAGGTTATCGCAATTGGCAAAATTACGAAGTTGCAAAAAGTATTGAACGCGGAAATAAAATTATAGGGGTTAAAATAAACAACTTTTATTCCGCTCCTGAAGAAATGTTAGGAGTAGGTGCTTCATGGGCCTCTAGTTTTACTCAGGATAAAATCATTTCAGCTTTAAATAATGCGTAATGGACTCACTTGAATTGTTATACGACCACTATAAGGAAACCTACTCGTTAGTAAAAACCCGTTTAGATGAGAGAAATAAATTATTTATACTCACAATTTTTATGCTTTGCATTCTTTCTCTTTTTATGGTAAACCCTGAAAGCCTTATTACGACGCTTTCTAAATGGTTAGCTGATAACTACCATTTAGAAATAAATATGGAGATAAGCATTATTCAATCGCTAATATGGTTTGTGGTTCTTTATTTTACTATTCGATATTATCAAACAACAACTTATATAGAACGCCTATATGCTTATATACATAAATTAGAGAAAACAATCTCTGAATTCTCTGGACAACCCTTTACCAGAGAAAGCCAAAGTTATCTTGATGAATATCCCATGTTATTAGATTTCATCTCAATAATATATAGGGTTATTTTTCCAATAATTTATAGTATCATATTAATAGTTAAAATAATAACCGAGTTTCAATCTGGTTTCCTAAATTTATGCTTTCTGCTTGACTTTATAGTAGCATTTTGCTGTTTTTTATTAACACTTTTTTATTTTTATTTTCTCCACAAAGATTATGTAAAAGAAATATTAAAAAGAATATTTATTAAAAAGGCTTAATCTCTCATACAATGACCGGGAATATTCCCGGTCATTAATGATTTATTTATTTTCTATATCGAAATTTGAATTAAACACCTCAATCCAAGCCAAAAATCCAGCTTCCGGAGAAGCATTCGTTTCATCATCAAAACCTATCGGCGCATCTGGATACTTACACTTTTTCCCATCCAATACACTCCCAACCGCCATCCTGATATATTGTCCCTGTAACCAGGCGTTCTGGTTATCAATTTCCAGTTTCTTCTGATATGCTTCCTTAAACGGCTGCAATTTCGCTGGATTCAAATGCCAGAATAGTTCATATGGTACGCCATATAACAAGGCGTTTGGCAAGTATTCTTCAACAACTAATTGCCAGAACGGCTTGCCTTCTTCTTGTGATCTTGTGGAATTATCTTGTTCTCCTCCTGAGATTCGGTCTGTTTCATTTGCTCCATAAAGTGATTCAGACCGATTCGTTTGAAAAAACCATCCTCCTCCATTTGAACTTTAATGGCATTAAACATCTCCATATCGGACGCCAATGGGTTATCAGGATTTTCTTTGCAAAACTGCTTATACAGCTTACGAGCATCTTTTCCAGTAATAATAATCGGGTCATCGGAATCAGGCCCATGATGCTCCAGCAATCCTGCGTACAGTAATGTAATAACAGTTTCTGGTATGTCCGACATAAACCCAATAAGATTATCAAGTGTCATGACTCTATTGGCTGTATCGGAATCTTCCAGTTCATTAAGCGCTGTATTTTTCATCATACCGGCACCTGTAAACCGATTCCAGCATACATCCACACACTTTTTGTTATGAGCTGCCTCGAAGGTATACTCTATTGCGTATTCTTTGTTGTTAACAGTCATATTCATAGTCTTTCTCCTTATTCTGCAAATATTTTATTATTATATGAAGGCAGAAGATACTACTACATACCTCCTGCCCCGCTACTTTATTCCATAGTTACCTTCATGATATATAGAGCTTAATGCTATGAGTTTTCCGTAGCTGCCACTGTAATCTTTGTGGTAGGGAATACTGAAATCGTCATTTGGATAGCTCCATTGACCTCACCCTCATTAACATATACAGAGTGTTGTCCATCCCATGTGGCAGTTCCGGCAGCTCCTGCTTTTCCGAGTTTTATTCTATATTTACCGGGTGTATTTTCTTTTGCTTTGACTGCCGTATAAGATTCCAACGTATAATTCGCTGTAAACTCCATAGCATCAAGAGACTGCACACCAGGAATAGAAGATGTTACCTCATCTTCCAAATCTGTAACATCAATTTGTTCTGGCGCACCTCCCAAAGCTGGGAAAGATTTGATTGGGCACAATTTTGTCCAACTAGTGCCATCTTCAGAAAATTCAAGAATTGTACCTATTGTGCTATAGGCCTTTGCAATTACTCCTGCCATAATTTCCATCCTTTCTACCCGCAACTCTTGCAGGTCAGCGGCCATGATCTGTTAATGGCCGGTTTATATGTTATAAAATTCTACTTGTAACTCTTACAAGTCGGCGGCCACGGTCTGTTAATGGCCGGTGCAAATATTTTATAATCCTACCGGCTAACTATTGCCGGTCAGCGACTGTTGATTGTTCACAGCCGGTACAATTTTACTGCATCACTATTTACCCCATAGTTGGGAGATATATGGACCACCAACCTTTCTAACTAAAAAACCATGAAAAAAAAGAGCCTATCGGCTCCCTGGCTGCTTCTTTCTAATTACAATTCTTCTCCTGCCCCAATCACCCGATTAAACCGGTATATCACTCGATATATATTGGTATCTGCCGCATTCTGCGGTGTAAATGGGCCTGTCCGGCGGTAACCTAACTCTCTCATGGCATCTGATGCCAGAGCCGCGATTTGCTTGGCTTCAGTGAGGTTCTTATTGGAGTAAGTCGTGATCTCGATAACAGAGTTCACAGCGTTCTCGTTGTTCTCCAGGTCATCGGCCGTGGTGGCGTTGTCGAGCTGCCGGAAGCCTGCATATGGAAATGCTGGAGGACTACCATCGGTAGTCGTTCCGGCGTTGTTGCACTCTGGATAGATTTTTCTTTTGACTATGGTAAAAACTCTGTTGAAGGGGTCAAACACCCCCAAACACCTCCTTCGCGATTCGTCTTACGTTTTTTATCATTTCTTGTGACGCCTTGCACATTGGCATTGTAGGCGTCACACCATAAGAATGATGCCACTCTCCATTTAAATCCATATACCACCATCCCTCCGGGTCCCCTGCATGGGTCTGGCCGGGGAATGTACCGGTTCCCATACCAAACTCACCCGCCCTGGGATTATCAGCTTTCAGACCCGAACCGAACTCAGCCATCAGCAACGGAGAAACATCAGCAGATTTTACGCCATCTCTGGTCCTCCATTCACTTTTGAGAAGCCCGGTATTGGTTGCGGCCAACACAGCTTTAATACCAGTATTCTGTGATGTTATTTCACTATAGAAAGTTATGTACTTTCCATAACTCCCTACATTTTGTGTAGCCACCAGTATGCCGACATCACAAAGCCGCTTCGCAAATTTCTCACACTTCTGGGTGATTTCTTTCTGATAATCACGGAGTTGCTTTTGGGCAGTCTTTATTGAGGACTGCGACAGATTTATTTTAATTTGCTTCACATGGTACCACCTCCATAAAAAGAAGCCGCTAAGTTAGCGACTTCTCCTATTACCTTTTTTATTGATATTTCTGCTTCAACGCTACTGCTTTGTAGGACTAATATCTATTTCTGAACTAATTTAGGCTGAACTTCTATCAAATCCATCGTCTTTCGTCTCAGTTCCAGTGTCATATGTTCCAATGTGTAACGAATATGTTTATAGGTTTCTTCGCTCTGATACCTGTTAATGAGATTTAATGAAACATCAATAGCTGACAGGCAGGCTTTCATATCCGTAATGGCCAGTTGTGCTTCAGCATTCTCAGGAATATCAACAACTAACCGTCCCTTGGGCTTTGTCTCAATCTCTTTTACCCGGAAGTAACTTTTTACAAGTTGCCTTTGCACTTCCCATGCCAAGTTATCCGTGAAGGATTTTACAAGCATAAGGTAACCGGATTCTGTCAATACAATCAACCCTCTATGGGGAATTTTTAAAACCCGTTTTTCGGATATTAAGGAATCAAAGTGTGATAATTTGTAGAAATCTTCTCCCTCTATGAAATGCTTCTTATTGTCATAAAACCGCTTATTTGCTGTGCCTTCTGGTCTTTCATGCACCATATCCACATCCTTGAATGTTATTACCCGTTGGCCATTGTATTCCTTGATTTCCATATCGTGCTGATTAATTCTAATACCCGTCATATTGAAAACTCCTTTCATTTCACAAAATTGTCTTGAAAGAAGTCCCGTTCTGCATTATAATATTTACAGAAGGAAACTTCTAGTGGAAAAACAGTCATTGTTCTTTGGACGGAGCGTGACTGTTTTTTTATTTTTTCCTTGCAGATTCATACTGAATTTCTATTCCGTTACGAATTATTTTCGAACGGTCAGAGCCATACTCTTTCACGAGATAATCAAGTTTCTCAACTGTGCTTTTATCCATTCTTGCTCTCACTGTAACATCCTTTGGATTATCAGTAAGCTTCTGCCCTGTTTTTGGCGACATTCTTCTTATTCCTCCTTTCATTTTGTAGCCACATTTACAATATAACATTGTAGCCACAAACTGTCAAGAAGTTTTATGCCTCACTCTTCTGCCGCATCTTCACAGCGTACACAACTCCATACATCCCTCTGGCAACCTGCACCACCGTATAATCAGCGGAATCCTTATTGGCGGTTCCATCTGCCATTACTTCTGGTTCTATCTCCCAAATAAGGCTGGTTTCCGATATCGGCAGATTCAAATCGCAAGTTGATATGGACTTCGTGTAGTCCAGATTCAACCCGAACATATCGGCTTCAGCGCTGCCCCTGGATGCGGATATATTTGCCATAAACATAACTGGTGCGCTATATTTTATTTCCGTATCTCCAGTATCAAATCCCTCGTCATCCAGTATAGATTGTTTTCCCTGATATGTCGCAAACCAGAGCTTTCTCTGATTGATTCTTGCATTTAGCATGGCTATCCCCTTCAATAATCACTGTATAACGCAATGTGTTGAGCATATACGCGATAACTTATGATTCATGAGTATTTCTTCATATGCATACAAAGCTACATTAAATAGCAATATAGCACTACAATACTCCACACACCGGGACAATCTCCGTGTACAACTTATCCTCATCAATAAATGACCGGGAAGTACCGTTTTCACTCAATGATGCATGGGAAGTAATGCCGCCTTTTTCATAAGCATATACCACAGCCCGAAACACCACATTGGAATATTGTGAGATTGCAACCAGTTCCTGTTTCTCCGTATACCCAAAAGGATATCGTCGATTCAACACATTCTGGCAGGCCAGGTCAATGAGGAGCCAGATAAGCTCCTCATCTTTTTCGCTCAAATACATTTTAAGGTTTTCAAATATTTTGTTCTTATCCACTCCTCATCACCTTCTTTATTTTCCCGCTGCCGGTTTACGGCCACGCTTTGTCGGCTCGGTCTCCGGGATGCTTTCCTCTTCAACTTCTTCTGCCTGCTTATCTTCAGGTGGTTCCACAACAGCATTATCCGGTTCAGGGATTTCAGTCCCTGCCGGATAATACTGTCCATTCACTTTTACAGTATGATCAAATTTCATAACACAAGCCTCCTAATATGCTTTAATGGCATATGTATCATCCATACGCTCAAAAGTGGGAAGAACAATCTCGGATACGATACACTGAGTCACAATGGGGTGGGGTGTGGTGTATGTGTATACTGCCACTCCAGTATTAACAATAGACAGATTTCCGATACTTGCGTCACCGCTTCTTTCCTCTGGTGTCTTACCGTATTTAGTGCTGCCCAGAGCAGTCTTCCCAGGGAGGAGCGCCACCATGCCATCAGGTATAAAGGTTTTCTCTGCGCCGGAATCATCAATGAAGAGTTTATCATAAACCAAGATCTCCAATTTCAGGCTTTCACTTTCGCGAATAAACTTCTTCACATCGGATTCCTCGATAAATACCGGGGATGTAACAGCTTTGGCAACAATATATTCCCTGGCTTTCTTACTCTTTACAATCTTCTGCCAAGTATTATCATTCATTACTGCCAGGGTTACTACTTTACCCCTTTTCTTCATGGCTTTTTTGGCGGCTCTTAAATCTTCAAACGGATCACAGTTATCTGCATCGTCCCACTTATCAGTGCCTGTCAGCTCCAGGAAGTTTTTGGATTTGTAAGAGCCATCCACGTCATAATTATAGTCATAGTTCACCCCATTGGCGGAAATCGCGATCTTTGGAGAGCCATCTACCGGACAAAGCAACTGCCAGATCATTCTTTCCGGAACGACATCGGCTCCCTGGACTAAATCCATCGGACCAAGTGCGATCTGCCTTAACAGTTCCTGTGCGATAGCCGGATCTGCTGCATTCATCATATTTTCATAATCCTGGGCATCCTTTTCCTTTACCAAATAGGACTCACGGAAGAAAGGCATTTCAGTTTCCATTTCTTTGAATCCGATTCTATCCCTTACTGTAGCCAGCGCATCAAAATTGGATGGAGTCAGGGATACCGGCAGCCCCTTAGAGCCTTTGAACCATTTCAGATCCATAGTAGGCGACTTGGATGCGGGAAAGAAACCACTTCCCAGATACGGTGCGATACCCATAGTCTGTTTATATGCGTCCCAAAGAACACCGATTGCTCTTGCTGTAAATGCTTCTTTTAATGGTAATGCCATATTTTTATACCTCCTCTAATCAGTCAAAAAAATGTCACACGTGGCAGGACCGCTTTTGCTTCCTCGGCAACGGTAATCCCATTTTTTGTAAGTTTCTTGGTGTCAATGGATCCCTCGAACACCCTGGTTCCCGGTGCCTCCCCATAGGTGACATCAACATCGTGGAGTAAAATGCCCTTGCAAGTTTCATTATTTGCCGGATGCGGCGTACCTGCTTTTACAATTTTCTTTCCATTGGTATCTGCTACCACCCCAGAATCAGATACCATGCATGCCTCCCCCTTGAAATCATTGAACTTTAAGATTTCAATAGGCTGTCCATACTCTTTCTGTGTAAATCTCATTTCTCTTCCTCCTTAATAATTATCAAAAACTGATTTTGATGTTGCGCTGGCAGTGGAAAACGTACCTGCCACTTCTTCAGCAAATTTTACATCTTCTGTTTTTTCCTCTCCGCCACCAGAACCACCAGCTGGATTTGGGGTTCTATCCATCAATTCCTCTTTTGTCTTCTGGATAGCAGACTCTTTCTGCTTAGTCACCATGGTAGCCAGACCAGTAGCCATGGACTTTGTTTTTTCAGCATCGTCAGAAATAATACCATCAATCAGGTCTTTGTAGTCATCTTCCGTCAATCCGGCTGCTACAAGAATTTTCTCAGCATCCAGCCGGTTAGATTTCTTTGCGAACTCAACCTTTGCTGCTTCCGCATCCGCCAGAGCTCTTGCTGCTTTTTCAGCATCCGTTAATCCGGCGTCCTGAAGTTTTGTATACTCTGCCTCAATCCCCTGAAGTCGTTTCAGCTCTTTAGGGTCAACGTTATTCTTCTTTGCCTGTGTTACATCAGCTCCATTGATATTCAGAATCGCTGTAATCTGCTCTTCTGTAGCATCAGGAAACTGTTCTTTTACTTGCTCTCTGGTCATTTTTACTTCTCCTTTTATTTCAGAACATACACTTTTTTAACACGGTGCGCTCCGCATAGTTCCTGCCCTCTTACGCTTAGGCTGGCAAATTTTAAGGACAACATCAGTGAAATACCATACCGCTACTTGTTGTCCTGTCTTTTAATTCCGTGTGTTGCATTGGCGGTCTATAAGTGTGCTGCTTCGCATTTGTATCAAACCTATTAATACCACCACACTTATAACATTTTATCCGGCCTTTACCCTGAAATTCACCCAATATCAGGCCGCAACCCTTTCCCTTACATCTAACCATAGCCAAATCACTCACCACCTTCCGGTGGGCTCTTTGATTGTGTCTGCGCCAACGCTGCCGCCTGTGCAGACTTCCTTTCCTCTTCGGCTTGCATCTCTTGGGCGGTCTTATAAAGAGCATCCAGATAAGGCTTTGACTGGACATAAACCTTTTCCGGGTCTCCCCAGAGGTCGCAGGTCTTAATGGCAATCTTGGGATGGATACCTTTTTCAAGAAGATAAATCAGGGCCTGCGCTTTCACCAGCATATTATCAGTCTTATTTCTGGTAATCTTCACATCAATATCGCTGATTTTCAGATGCGGGCTGATAAGCTGCTTTGTCCTAAGGATTGTCAGCACATTTTTCAGAGCCTCCTTCTCAGACTTGATAATCACTGGCTCGTCAATCTTTGCCCTCTGCTCCGCAAAATCCCATCCATTCCGAAGATACACGGCCTGCCCTGTATCGCCACCTGTATTCTGCTCCCGATTTGGCATACCCTCAATGATAAGCATGTTTTTATACAAATCATCCTTCGCAACTTGGGTCTGCTCCTGATTCAGTTCATTGGATATTACATCCACATCGGCCTGTACGCCCTGCTGCCCCTTAATTTTTATGGCTCCAAGCTGGCACATTTTCAAAAAATCATCTTCATCAATCTCGCAGTTGACGAATTTCATGAAAGCCTGAACAAACTGCTCAATTCCATCCATGCGGTTTGACTGGACTTTATTTAGCGCATCCAACATTGTGATTACTATTTCAATGTCGGAAAGGCGGCGAACGTTGTTCGGGAATTCCACCAGCATAATACGGCCATAACCATTTGGTGCGGATATCTCTGGAATTATCTTTCCATTCTTGATGCAATACACCTGCTTGGGTGTGGTACAAAAATATACGTTTTCATTGTCCTCATTTTTCATTTGTGATACTGACATCAAAGGTCTAGTACCAAAATCTGAGGAGTATACCACGAAATTGTATCTCGGGTCCGGAACATCAATCCCTATAGGGCACTCTCCAAGGCTTACATCCGCCGTAGTATTACTCCAGTTGTACCGATAAGCTATTCCTACATTACTCTGCCATTCCCCGATCTGGATATCATAGAAGGATTTGTCTATTGATGCCATCATTTTATTGAGACTATCAATTTCCTGCGTTTTTGCCTCGTCCTTGTCGACACTCACATACTGGATTGGCTCCCCGAAACTCTGAGCCATCATAAAGCGTACAATTTCCAGAGCATGATTTTCCACCACATTGTTCTTGATTTCTGGGCGTACCTGCTTTTCTCGATAAAGTATAGGCTGATTACCATTCATGTAATGGTAAAGGTAGTCAATTTCCCGGCGGTTCTGCCAGTGAATAGACAGTGCCTTGCCTAACTCCTGAACTACATTTCCGCTATTAATTTCCTTCACACGAGACTTAATTACCTTTCGGCCAAACACCCCATTGCAGACATCTACAAAGGATTCTCTATTTTTATGATATATCACACTGATCTCACCGCCTTTCCGCACAAAAATAGCACCGGAGTGGTTTCCCGGTGCCTTACATACTTTTCACTGATATCATAATAGCATTTCATGAATGAGAATTGTGAGAATCTTCGCAGGATTTGAGGTATTCGTCAATTTTCTGAGAAATCCTTGTTCTGTGATACCCAATGGCGCTTCCAATTTGCTCATATGTTTTCCGTTCATTGTAATACATCTCAAACATGGTTTTCAGCTCCAAATCTGGAATTTCTGCAATAAATAAATCTATATCAAGCTTCATATCCTCATACAAATTCTTATTGTATTCCAACTGCACAATTAACTGAGAAATCGTATTTTTTCTCTCTTCATCAGATTTCACATGAGGAGCGGACACAGTAAAATGGCGCTCTATAAACGGAAATGCCTTTGCAGAGCCTTTGACAACCCCATGTTCTGATACTACTGGATGTGTCTCATAATATTTTAATTTTCTCTCTGTGGATTTAATTTGCTGCTCTAAATACCTGTACTGCGCCAGATATTCTCTGGTTATAACCATGATTTATCCCTCCTACCGCTAAATCAACACGGCCTCTGCATAGGTTCTGCTTTTGCCTTATATCCACCACTTTCCCTTACCGCCAACATAGCCACCATATCTGGAGCGTCATCATGCGGATTGCGTACTAATTGGCTATATGCACACAGCCAGCTCATGAACTGCCCATAGTCTGATTTTACCTCATATCCGTCTAGATTCTCTGGGGTTTTGGGTGCCCGGAAGATAACATGCTCAATAACCCAGGGGCTGTTGACGATAATCCTTGTCTCCTTATTTGTGGTGGTATATTTTTTCTCTATGCTGCAACGCCCACCACGTTCCTTAACCTTTGCCTGGATAGTGTCACCAGTCCGCACGCCTTCCTTGTTGGACTCAATCTGGCATATCTGGGTATTATTCCGCACAAGACAATCTGCATTCAAATCATCTAACTGATATGGGTCTATATTCTGGAACACACAATCATGCAGGTAATAATCCTGTCCGTATTGATAGAATACACCTAGGGCATTGTAATCACTTCCTGTTCCTTTCGGGTCCAAAATAGCAAGAATGGCGTCAGGTTCCTTATCAGGTAATATCCCAAAGTACCGCCGGAGCTTATCAGGTTCATAAAGAATTCCTTCGCGCTCTACAGGTTCATTCTTGTACAGACATTTATATGTAATATCATCAAGAGAACGCTCAATATCTTCAAAATAGGCTTCATCAAATCCAACACCATATTTGAAATTCCAGTTACTCTTTCCAGTTGCCGGGTCAATATCGGGAACCGAGATGAATTTACACCGATCATTTCCCCGGTATATATTCTGAATCCGACCGATTACGTCCCAAACGGACCACCGGGTAGCAATGTGGAGTTCCTTACACTTTTTTCCTTTCTTTCCCTGCTTCTTACGGGTTTTCAGGTCAGTGCTGTATTTCGTCCAGAGTTTATCAAGACGAATCTTTGAAAGAGCCTCTTCAATTCCAGAGCACAAGTCATCGCAGTAAAGCAATCCTTCCGCGCGGGTAACACCTGTTTGGGAAGCGCCCAGGGCCCGGAATGTTATGGATTTAAACGGTTTGAATTTTCCGAGATTAATTGTCTCTTCCTTGGCGTTTACGTTTTCTATCTGTACATCCGGGAAAATATCCCGCCAACGATATTCCGCAATCTGTCCAGGCTTCAGACCTACACCAATGATATTGCAGATCACATCATAGACCATGCGGGTAACATGCCCCGAATGGGAAGAAAACAGATTGCACAGATCAGGATTCCAACCTATCCATCCGGAAAGAAACATCTCCGCCAGAGTCGTCTTGCCTATACCTGGCGGGCAGGATATAGACAAAATGTCAATCTCATCGTCAATGAGCTGCTGCAGAGCCTGCACAATGCCATGCTTGCGAAGTTGTTCACGCCGTGGCAAGTAAAAACGCTCCTCCGGATCTCGGTCGCGTTCCAGATAAATCAAGTAAGAGTCCAAATCTCGATTCTGTGCCAGGAACAACATGGCTTTCCAGTACAGGTCTACAAACCTGGACACTTCTGTCTTGCCCCTGGTGCCGGCCGCTGCAGTCTTTTTGACGAACTGCGCTTCATCCTTCGCTAGTTCGATATCCTCATCTTTTACCGCCAGAACCATATCCATAAGCATAGAGAGGTTATCGTATTGGGATAAGTCTCGCTTATGTAGAGCCCGGATAATCTGTAGGTGTTTCTTTAAATCAGACATTTATCCACTTCCTTTAACTGTTGCAGGTTAGCGGCTATCTCTGATTGATAGCCGGTGTGATTTTATCTATGCTCCAAATTCAAGGCCAAATCCCGCTTTTCTATAAAGTCCCTTTTCCATTTGACGCTTCACTTCTTCCAAATCTATTGTTATTGTGGTGTTCTCGGAAACCTTGACATCCCGATAATCGTGTTTTACTAATACTTCTGCGCCCAAAGGTTGCGTTGTATCCTGTACTGCGGGTTCAGATATGCAAGTGCCTCCATTCTCTTGTTATCACACTTACAAACAAATGGACATTCACGGCACTTCGGCGATAGTCTACTAAGTCTCATTCTTCTCACTCCTCACCCACAAACTCACCGGAGGTTGACCTCCAATCACCGCCAGATAAATAGCCGGACGCTTTCCATCCTTAATCTGCTTCAAAATTTCCACGCAATCCTCATCTGATAACTCCCACAAGGAAATCATCTCATCTGCATGAAACTGTTCGTTATACTGCCTGCAGGCCGGAAGGTCATCGCATCCATCTGCTACAAATACGGAATTTTGTTCTGTAAATTCTATTGGGTTCATTTTTTATTCCTCATATTCTCGGAAATTCTTTTACACTTATAAGCGTTTATGCACTTAATCGTGGTTGTATATGAGCGTGCTCTGTCTCCAAGCGTAGTAATATCTACCTTCTCTATATCGGGTTCAAAATAGCTACAAAAAGAACAATAATCATCTAATTCTAAATAAAATCCCTCTGCCATGTTTATTCCTCCTCTGCATTTTTGCAATACACCAACAAATGCTCCGCTATCTGGAGTAAATCGTCATTGGAATACCTATCATCTTCATATTTATCTGGACAATTAAATGCCTTTTGAATAGAATTTGCTTTACGTGTTACAGTTGACTTTATAAGCATTGCGGCAACCTCTATAGGTTCAAGCGGTAACTCCTGCTTATTCAGCTGCAATTCTGCTAACTCAGCTTTTAGGCTATCAATATGGGCCTGCATTTCGGAAATCTGCTTATCTTTCTCATTCTTTGCGTCCTCAAAAGCCTTTTTATACTTCTCTATTTCACCAAATGTCTTATATATTGCATCATTAAATTGACGTTCCTCAATGTAACAATCCGATTTAAAACACTTAACCGGAATCCGCAATGAAAAACCTTCATATTTTATTTCCTTAAAGTATTCTTGCATACCGCACCTACTTTCTACTCTAATTCGACTTTCCTTCCGTTACTATACCAAATAATGTCATATGTACTTTCCGGTAAATTTGCTATTTAGTTATCAGTGGATTAAGGTGGACTCGAACCACCAGAACCCGAAGGCACCTGATTTACAGTCAGGCCCGCTCCCAATTACGGTATATTCATCCAAATGGGGTATAGGCCCCATAGCAGCAATATTTATCGCGGCGTGCGTTCCACTATTGGGTTGTTTTTTGCTTCTGTTTTCCCACACCTGCAGTTGTTTTTATCGTGGTAGCTCCGACACTATGGTGTTTTCTCGGAAACCGATAAAGATTAAATAACGTCCTTACACCCAACTTTTAACGTGCATATGGCCTTCTCATGCCATCCCATGGTATATGCAAGGCCAGGCTCAGTTTAATCGCTCTGGCAAGCATGGAGTTTTCTGGTCCTACGGATCATGGGATACTCCCAACCAAAACGGCTGCAATATAAACTGCTCGTCAGCCTGCATCAGCTATTTGTAATAGATGACCGTTGCCATAAAGACATAGCCTACATCGTCTTACGCCACGTGGGCTTTCCAGGACTCGAACCTGGGACCGACCGGTTATGAGCCGGTTGCTCTGACCAACTGAGCTAAAAGCCCAAAAGCAGGTGGGACAGTGCAAGTTCACCTGCTCCGCAGATCATTCTGTTAGCCATAACTGAGTTTATCATCTATAATGTATCACTTTTGGCCTTACCCCACAGAATTTCTGCTACCGTTAGCTGGTTTGCTGTAATGGTTTTGAGGGGAAATACGGCACAACAGCCATTACTCTGAGTGCCGAACCCATCCGGCGCTGTTGACACGCCTTTATTCAGCCACTTCAGGCTAGATGGGGAAGGAGGTTTTCTAAAAATTAGAAACCGAGCTGGGCTAGCTGGATTTGAACCAGCGCATACAGCAGTCAAAGTGCTGTGCCTTACCACTTGGCGATAGCCCAATCAATTCACATTGCACACTCACTCTGGATGCAATGAATTGTCGCATGTAAAAGACCAGCCTACTTTTGTAAGCAACGACAATGCCTTCTTTATGAACACAACCACCTCTGCCATTGGATCTATCATTTCCCAACATAGTCCGAAGTGGAGGATTCCGAATGTAAATACCAGCATATTTTCTCCTGTATTTTATTCCAGCCATTTATTGTCAATGGCATAAAATCCAACAACTGCCGCAACCATAAAAATCACCCAAAATATCCAAAACACATATATCCATGCATTAGATGTGCACTGTTTTATGGTTTCATCTATGTTCATACTCTCATAAAATTTGCTTGATTCTGAAATAGTACCATTTCTCAGTTCCGTATAAACTGTACCAGTGTACTTAGTAGCGCTCCCATAAAATTTGTACCGGACTGTATGTGATTCATATACTGTGTCTATGTAATCTTGAGTTGGTATATTGAATTTTGAAAAGTCAAATTCACTTCCCATGAATTGCAATTTCTCCGAATGCTTTTCTTCCTCTCCAACATAATCCCAGCTATAATACACTTCAGTACGTGTATGGCTCCGTCCCTTAGAATCTGTTGTTGTCACCACTCTGGTATGCATTGTATACCTTTCAGTGACTTTTCTCAGGCTCATAAATTCTCCCTGGATATCTGGATAGGAAACCGTATCAACAGCCTCTAAAACGCCATATACAAAGGCATTTCCCACATTGGTTTGCATATTAAACTGGAATATATCCGGTTCCGTAATCTGCACCGCACTATAATATTCTGCGTTTTTGTCATCTATGTGACTTTCGATTATCCCAGAAATCCACATTCCCACCAGAAACAATATTGCCACCATGGGAATACTCATCAAAATTTCTCGTCGGGTAATCCGAAAGTTATTCATCGAATAACCCCTGCGGCGCCGTAACCGGTGCATCAAATTCTAATCTTTCATAGGTCATTACCTCATATCCTGCTTTATCCAAAAACATTCTTGCCGGAAAACCTTTTACATAGCGATTATATTTTTCAACAGTGTTATTATAGTTGATTCTTGATTGAGAAATTTCATTTTCCAGCGTTGTCAGATTCCTCATGAGTTCCTTATAATTTTCATTGGATTTTAACTCAGGATATGCTTCACTTACCGCCGAGATTGATGTTGTAACATTCTCAATGTCTCCAGTAGAGCCACGTCCTTCCACAATGGCAGCCAGAGTATCTGCTTCATGTTTATCGTACTGTTTCACACAATCAGCCAAATTATATACCAGATCCACACGCTTCTTTTCCTGGGCTTTTATATTATACATGGCAGATTGAACTTTCTCATCTAACCGTATTGCCTTATTTCGTGAGTGCTGAACTACAAACACTCCAAGAAGCCCAACCGCCAGTACAATAACTACACCTATTACCGCTACTTTCCATTTGTTTTTCTTCTCTGCCATCTCCATACTCCTTCTTTACCCCAAAATAGCTACCATATTTGCTACCGGTAATAAACTAAACACCAACAGTAGCCATTTTGTAGCTTCATCATCTTTCTTGACACCGGCCATAGTAATCAACGTCATAATCAAAAACAGCAAGAAATTAACCGCTGCCAATAAATACTTAAAAACCATCATAAACCCTGCTCCCCTCCTTCAATGCCAACTACTCTGTTTAAAATAGCCACCGCCAGATCACGCTCCTTCGTATAAGGCTTGGCTTCATTAATGGCAGATTCAATGCTGGAAACAAAACCATTGTAGATATCTTTGTCATTTATAATACTGGTCCGTAACACGGTTATTGCCTCCGTAAGCGGATTTACATTCGACATAGGGCATACCTCCTTTTTGTTTTCTGAGAAAATTTTTTGAGTAATGCTGGGAGCCTTTTTTATTTTTTCGCTGGTAAGAGGGGTAAGTAGGCCGCCGGACGTCTACCCATAGACCCCCTCCCGGGGGCCACTCACTGCTAACTATCCTCCCATTTCATGCCTTTTTCAACTGTTCGTGAAATCGCTATTTTGCGAACAGTTACGAGATGTTCCTATTATGCACTACATATGCAGTATTTTGCATTGCACGTTTGCCGCTATAGCAGTCCGCACATGCTGCTTGCTCCATATTATCTGACAACTATATCAAATTGTGTCTGAATTATCATCATCCACAGGTATGTCCTCCAGCACCTTCTGGGTGATTTCGTCTACTGTATGCTCCTGCCGCATGCTTGTATTCGGTGTCAGCACAATATCCTGCTGATCCTTCAGTCCATCATAGTTTTTCTGCCAGAAAATGAGGGTGACCGGATTTAGCTTGCCCTGGCTGCCAAGGAGCTCTCTATATGTGGCTAAAGCCTGCTTTGCTTTTTTAATGAGGTCTATGGTCGATGGCCTTAGTTTCCCGCTGTATCCGTTAATCGCATTGCTCACATCCTGTTTAGAAAGCCCCAGAGCAGCGTACAATCCTAGGTTTCCAGGGCGTAACTCACGGTCAATGCAATATTTGAAGTAACCATCTATTGCTGCGGCGACTGCTTCTGTGTCATTTAAATCCACCGTCGGGGCGTGAAACATATCAAGGGCATACTGGCAGAACAAAGCATTTTCTTCTCTGTTGATTGGCTCCACGCCATTACCACCAATGACAGGGCTATTTTTACCATTTCCCTTTCGCTTCACAATTTCCCTTCCAGCCTGTTCCATATCTTTCTTCTCCACGTTCTCACCTCCTGGCTTACACATATGCTCAATTTACCCCTAAACGCCAAAAGAGGCCCCAGCTATTAACTGGAGCCTCCCGAGCTCATTCTCACACCGGCGGGAATTTGCCGGATTTAATGTATTTAATTACAAATCCAGCGAGAACCCACCGGATTTAATTTATTCACTTGCGACTTCCGACGAATGTCCATCGGATTTAACTCTTTCAATTACTCATACAACTTGATTGTATTATATATCTGTATCTATCAAAATGCAACACCTAATTTTAAAATTATTTGCAGCGGAACTTATCAATCACTCCGACAATTATCGGCGCCAGAAAGTGAACCTTCCCACCAAAGAGAAAAAGCTTTATTCCCTGGCGGCGTATCACATCCTTCAACAGCCAAAAACGCTCAACTCATCCAGCACGCTTCCGCCTTAAATACACCCAATACCCTGAACGCCCAAAATACCTCCCCATTTTTTAAGGGGTCTATGTAGAAAACAAAAATAAAAAAACTTTTTTCATTCTCTCATATGTACCTATAAATATTTTTTAAGGTATTGAGGGTATTTTAGATAAAAAAGTACCCGGAGCCCTCATAAACACTGGCTTTTCTCGATACCCTGAAATTTTAGAGAACAGGGTATTTGCCATTTTTTCAGGGTATTTGAGAGGTAAAATACCCTATTTTTCGTAAAGTGCAGTGTAAAAGTAGCCTGAACCCCTATTTACGGTACTTTCTACAGAATCTGTCCATGATTACGGCAGCATCCTCTGCAAAGACAGTCTCGGGTTCGATTTCATCCTCTGGGGCGAATTGCTCATCGATATAAGCCTCTGCAATCTCCCTGACCTCGGGATTTTTGCAGATAGTCAGGTACTTTCTGAGTGTCTGCTGGTGATGCATCGTATCCCAGTCAATCGACAGTACATCGGTGACTGTTGGGATACTGTGATCAGTCTCTGGCAGTTCTGTCGCCTGTGGCTGTGAATCTTTAGAAATCTTAGCGCTGGCAGTGCAATCATAAATTCCATCATAAAATTCAGATGCCTCACAGTTGTGTCTTACTTCTCCGACAGTCGTTCCAAAGCCGCTCAAAACAGCAAATTTACAGCATTTGTCACTATAATCTGCCTGTACATCTAAGCGCGAAAACCTGCCCAATCTAAGCTGCTCCACAATCCAGTTTGTATCATTGAAGAAGTCATCAGTTTTTACAATCAGTGCCTTGTCATCGTCAATATTATACAAAATCACTGCACATTCGCAGCCACCACGCAGGCCACTCCAATCAATCTTTTGCGGTCTGGTACGCTTCCGGCCTCTAGTCTCGGCTCTGGTGGCGGTTTGCTCTGTTACTATCTCAGCTCTCTGCATTAGTCTGAGCAACTCCATATAGCCTCCGGCCTGCCTGCATAAATCCAATACAGCATTAACCTGTCCAGCCACACTCCGGTAGTTTTGTGTGGCATCAGTTTTAATAAATTCCATGATATCCTCATCTATTTTTACTGGGATTTTTGCCATTTGGGGCGCCTCCTTATTGAGTAGCGTTTTGATAACTTATAGCCACTAAATTAGTAGCTTTAAGGTAGTTTTTCACTACCAATATACTACCATTAAACCACCTATTTTTCAAGGTATTTTAGCGGATACCCTGAAAATCTGTGGACATCTCATTGATTAGGGTATCGGAATTTACGGATTCTTTTTCTAATTCGACGCATATGTAGTGTCCCCAACCATCATCTTCTGTTAGCCAATCCTGGTCACCCCTTACAGCTTCAGCATTTCTTCAGACCTACCTTTGATGCATACAAAAAAGAGATAGCTGGAACCACCTCTTTTGTCTATATTCCAATACACAATCGAAAAAAAGATTAACTAAAAATGATTCACAACTGCTCTCTATCAAAATCAAACTCACCATAATACATAATCATATCTTTAACTATGTCCGAATATGTTGGAATACAAATTCCATAAGTATTTGGGAACGAATTTTTCCTGTCTCTTGCCAATACAATATCATAATTATATTGTTGTAAGTTATCACTCGAAATTTCATCATCATAAATTTTTGATTCATCATTAGTGTATTCTGTATTCACTATCCCATAATCAATATCCATAAAATAGAAAGTCCTATAGTTTCCTATTGCGTTATAATAATACTCTTCACAATATAGGGTTCTTCCTATACCGTTTGTTACATAGGAAGTAACTAAGTTGGGTTTTCCATTAACTTCATAATAAGAAAATTCTCCTAATTTTTTATTATTTACTATTTCCAAATACCTATCCGGAAATTTACATATCGCATTGTGTTCAAAATCCATGACTGTCACAAAATATGCAATCAATTGGTTATCTTTATAATAACACCTATAACAAAATCCAGACGGAGTATATATTGATTCCCCTATCCCACTTTCTTCATCTACATGTATATATTTTGAAAAACCTACCACGTCTTCTATGCTTGCTTTGTTATTCCCGATTCTCATTTCTTCATATATTTTATCTTTTTCTTTTTTCTCAACATATTTATCATATACATTATCTACGATAATTGGTGAAATTACCATTATAATAATTCCTATAAGCGTACCGGATAAGAACTTTCCATATTTTTCATTAAATTCTTTAAGCCTTTTTCCTTTCATACTACTTCTCCCGCATTCATTTTCTTCTAGTATATATCAAAACGCCCCGTATTTCTACAGGGCGTTTTCAAAAAATGTATTGGGAATATACGTCAAAAAAGGCAATCTCTCTTAATATGATAATCTTGAAAGTTTTCGTAGTCTATATGGCTCCATACCGGATTACTATACTGTTTATTCTTCAATCAGCTCACACCTCCTCTTCTCCACAGTTATTGCCATTCACCATATTACCGATACATTCCTGGCATACTCCCCACATTACACAGTCATTGTATTCGCAATCCTCGCCGGTAAAACTACAGATGCCGCACTGATCATGCACACACTCAAAATCATTACACATAGGTTAATCCTCCATATGTTCCTTAAACTCTTGATAGCACGCCGTACACCCCAGCGTATCCACCAGACTTCAATGAATATACCCATCCTAATAAACAAAAACCATAGCTTTTAAACACTCCTTTACTTGCTGCCCTTGATACTTTTCAAACTTCGGGCAGTAATGAATCGGATAACATACTCCGCCTCTGCACCAGTGTGCCTGCTCCCCGGGCTTATCCCAATAACTCCAGGCAGTCCGTGGCGGCTCATCCGGGTGTGCTCTGTCGTATGGATCTACCTCTGCCCGGTGATCATCATAACACCCACCATAAGGGCAACGGCTTGACCACCAGTAAAGGCAGCTCCGGCAGACGCACTTGCCGCAACCTCCAAAGGTTATATTGTCCCTGTCCTGTAGGTATTCCGATATTGATATCTGGCCTTTCATGGCCTCACCCCGATCTCAAATTTTAGTTTCATCTGTGCCGGATATAGGTCTACCTCCGGCCTCCGTATGCCTGACCACCTCTTTCCGCCAGCTTCTCCTACACATTTCCACCCTGCTGCCTTTAGGCTTGTCCCTGTCTCCGTGTCAAGAATGTAGGTAATTAATTTTTTATATCCTATATTCTTTGCCGCCCGCCATGCGGCTGCATATAAAAAAACTACAAGCATTGCGTGTGCCGTCCGTACAAAGGCGGTTAACCTCCAGTGTCCACCCATCATCCAGATATCTGCTCACTGGTCTGCCCACAATGGCAACCCCTACAATTACCCCGTCAACCGCTGCTGCAAGGGAAAACTTATGTCCTGTAACTGGCTTGTGGTGTCGGTGATATCTCTCTACGAATACATTGGCCTCTTTTAATGAAATTGGTACTAATTCAAACATCTGGCAGCACCTCCGGTATATCAAATATGCTCATTTGGCTATCTCTATAATTCATCCACAGCGTTTCCGTTCTCTTTAATCCACCTTCTGCCTGGGTTTTGATACTCTCTTTTCTCCATCCTACCAGCATATTATTGTATAGATCATTGTCATAGCCTGAGATCATGATTTTTCCCGGATGACTGATCACCGCCTTAAGGAGTTCCTTATGCTCTGTTTCTAACATTTCGTATTTGTACAAATGGCCCTTTCTGGTTCCTGGAAGGTAGGGTGGGTCCAGATATAAAAACACGTCTGGCGTGTCATAGCGTTTTATAATTTCCAATGCCGTAAGATTTTCAATCTGCACTCCCCTCAACCGCATTGCGGCCTGCATCATTACTTCCGGGAGCCCCATCCAAGCCGCTGCCGGATTCGGAGATTTCCTCTGTTGCCCACTTTTAAATCCGTTATTGTATAATTGAGAATTTCCAAATCCCTGCCAGCAGCGTACACAATACCGCCTTGCCCGTTCAACCTGATCGTACGATCGCTCAAACGCTGCTTTGTATTCATCCCTGGAGAATGGTGTCAATAATATCGCCCTGCTTAACTCTTCAGGGAAGTCCCTTAATACCCGAAAAAAGTTTACGATGTCTCCATCAATGTCATTTACCGTCTCAATATGCGAGCGTTCCTTATTTAATAGTACCGCCAGACTCCCGGCAAAAACTTCTACATATACATCATGTGGCGGAATGTAACTACAAATCCAATCAGCAATCCGGTTCTTCGCTCCCGGATATTTTAATATTGCCTTCATATTTTTAAGAAGCCCGGTATACCTTTTCGCGCGAGGCTGGCTCCTTTCTCAGATTTTATCTAATCTTCCTCGTCGTGTATTATTACGCCGATTTTATTACCCATCCAATCAAGGCCGTCTCTTGTCATATGGTAGATATATCCTCCATGCTGGTTTTGAGATTCTTCACGCTCCGCATAACCAGCAGATACCATCAGTTCCCAGTCCTCATGATTATTTCCGGTTCCAGCAGTTGCAAAATAATTCCTGTACGGCCTGTAAAATCTTTTGCCATGCCGTATATATGGTTTTCGCTTTCCCAGCCCTATACAGTGTGTTGCAAGCTCTATATATTGATTGCCCATAGTTCCTCCATCAATGCCCTGCCAGGAACGTCCGCAGCATAGCTTCCCGCCAATCTTTCTGTTCCCTAGGCTTTTCTTCATGCTTCTTGTTCTCTTCCGGGGTTGCATCCCGGGTGTCTATAATTTCAATCATATTCTCTATCCCTCCGATCATGTAAAAGGTAATTCGCACTGTTCATCAACAGCCATAAACCCATCTGCATCCGTAGTGATTCCTGTCATTTCATATGCAAATGCTTCCAAGTTAAGATTTGCGTTCAACTTTTTCAAATCCAAGATATAGCATTTTTGGCGTACAATCTCATCATTATTGCGCTCTTTAAAATTCCGGTAATTATAATCAGCATAATATCCTTCCCGCCGGAGCTGCCGGGTGAACTGCCGTATTCCAAGTACCTCAACATCCGATATGTTAAATTCTCGGATATACTTAGTAAATTCGTCATATATAAGATTCAGGCGCAAACACAATTCCCCTGTAGATTGATTGACCGTGTAATCATATTCTGGTCTAATCCTGTTTTTCAAAGCCATCGTATCAAATGTCTGAATAATCAAATCCACGGCGCTATTCACCTTACTGCTGCCATCCAGGGAATTATAGGTATTATTAACTATAGAATCCTGAACCATTTTTTCAGAAAGCCCCGTCTCTGCCCAAAAATTCAGTCCAAACGATTCATACAGCTCCTTCATCAGCAAAATTCCCAGATACACATTTGACATTCCCAGGATTGTCCTGGTCTCAAAATCCAACTTTTCAAAGACTTTGCTTTGCTGGATTAATTCGTCAAGTGCTTCGTCTGACATATTCATTACTAGGAGTAATAGGGCTTTGCCCAAGCTATTAAGTTGATCTTCATGTTTTGCCAGATATCTATAACTTTTTGTATTTTCTGCTGTTCGGTCACTCTTTGCGAATTGAACATCCACAGTACGCTCTTTTATGGCTGTTTCATCAAAAGAAGATTCACCTACCAAACAAATCGGACTACGCCGCATATAATTAACCACAGACTGATCAGCACGTCCTCTCTGGCTGGTCTGGTAATCATAAGTGCTACGGAGAGTACCGGATATCAAATCCAGCTCAATTTTACTTAGTTTATGCGGCTTGTACTCTTCAAAAATTACCGGCAATAAATTAGTGCTACTGGTGGATTTCAGAGTGGAAAACTTTGTAATGCCACTACACCCAATCCCGCTACCCTGCAGCCCAAATATAGGCTGAATGATTTTCTCCAGTGTCTCAGACTTTCCGGATCCAGCCCCACCAGCAATAACCAAATGAGAAAGCTTGATCTTCCTCTGGCGGAGTCGCTCCTTTAGAAAGCAGGCCCCTACCCATCCAAGAATATTGATGGTCCTCTCATATGTATTGAAACGGAATAAATCCACAGATATCTCTTTCAGTTCTGATTTTTTAATCATAGGAGTATCTAAAATCCCAGACCGCAATGCCTCATTATCTTCGGTAATTGATATCACACTTCTGATCGGGTTCCCCTTCCGGTCAATGGCTCCATCTGTTCCAACATATACCCATTCGCCATCCATTTTAAACAATCCAACATAATCTAATCCCAAGCAATGGTTGTACTCCCGATATTTATTGGTCATAAACTTCTGGATGTTCGCAAGGTCATCTTCTGTACCAGAAAACACCATATCAATACCACCAATTTTCTTGATTGCCTTTTTAAACATCTGGGCGCCGGCGAATACAGAGCTATCTAACTGGCTTATAAAAACTTTCTTGTCGACCGTAAACTCAATATCCATTAAATATGCACTGTCACTACGGATACCGTTTACCGGACGCATTACAAAATTAGTTATTTCTTTTGGTGATTTATCCCCCCTGTTTGAAACATACCTATTACTGGATTCACATATTGGATTAGCAGTCACTTGGACTTCTCGTCCGGCAGAATCCCTAGGTGTTTTATCGCCATTTTTTCTTTCCATTATGCACCCGTTTACTTCTGTTTTGCTTGTCTATCCAAATCCGTCACAATTGCTAAAACCATATCGTCGCATGCTTCCAATCTGTATCGCCTGGTAAATATATCAGCCGCTTTTACTATTTTCTCCCAAGCTTCTTCATTTTCAGTAACACTCAAATATTCTTTGTGAAAGTGCCAAAGTTCAGAATAATATTTTCCCAATTCTTCATACTTCACACCAGAAAACTTTTTTACAAACCATTTTCTTAGTGCGTCACACATTAAATAGCAGAAGTAAGAGTTATGACTGGCGTTAATGAGATTGATTTTCTGAATAAATTCTTCTTTCTCATTTGAAAACGGTGTTTTTTCATAAAATTCCTTATGGAGTTTAAGCAGATCCACATAAACCGCATATACTTTCTTCTCATCCATGTTATTCCATTCCCTTCTTGCCGTATATCTCCTCGTATAGTTCTTCCCATTGCCCTTGGAGCACAGGGAGTTGATCAGAAAGCCAGCAAAACAACTCACCGAAAGGCTCTGCAGTCTGTTTCACCTTTTCATAAAATCGTATTTTTTGTGATAATGCTGATAAAGCTCTGAGGTGTAATAAATCAAATTTCGCATTCAATGCCCTCATTTGCTTTTGGCGGACGATTTTCAACTTCTCTTCTTGAGACAACTCGTATTCATCAGCAATTCTGATCCCAAATGCTACCGCCACATACTTCACGGCAGCTTCAAAATCCAAATTGCAGTAATCCATCACAAAGTTAAAGATTGTTCCACCAGCGCCACAGGCCCAGCAGTAGTATCCATCATGATCAATGTAACCGGTATGTACCTTCATGCTGGGCTGCTGGTCGTTGTGAAAAGGGCACAGAGCCTGTCCTTTGCGGTTAACCCGAATTCCAAAATGCTCCGCCAACATCCACATATTTACCTGAGATTTCACCAATTCAATATCTTCATCCCGCAGCATCAGTTTCCCTCTCTTTCTTTTTTCTGGCTCTGTAATCTCTTTGTTTCTGCCTATAATATTCTGGGTTCTCCGCCCAGCGCTTTCTCTTTGCAGCAGCCATCCGATCTTTATTCTCCCGTGCCCACTTTCTGCCTCTGGCTTTCTGTTCCTCGTGGTGATCATAATACCATTTAAGGCTTTGGGCGCGGATTTCTTCTCTGTGATTTGCCGCATACCGATTTGCTCTGGCACGAGCTTTCAGTATGCTTTGATTAACTGGATGGTTTAAATCTTCAATAGCAGTATCTTGGTAATCTTGTATTTCCATCCCATCCCACATACAGTCAGGATAGGGACAGGAAAAACAATCAGGATAGCAACAATTATCAGGTTTTCGCAAACAGATCACTCCTATAAGGAATATGATACTTTGGCTTATTTACTGCCTTATCATCTATGTAGACATCTGCAGCTATTTTCCTGTTCCCGGCGCTTAATCAAATGGGAAATAAGGGCTATATTGGGTGCACCGATACCGGGATATACGCTTTCGCAGAGCGTACCGTCAAAATCCACGGCATATACTGTGTAGTTTCTACCCAAATTATCCACCTCCCAATAACTCTACAATTCGCTGTCCGGTGTGCCGCTTGTCGCAAAATTCCCAGATGATACCATATTTCTCAGACATAGTGTGCATCATCTTTGCCAATTGTGGACCCGGCGTAGGCTGCTTTGTTCCACCAGCACGAATAAATTCTTCAATTTCCGTATCCACATCTCCCTTGGTGGGGATTCCGTGCTTTTTGCAATACTGCCAACGCCGAGGATTTACCCATGTTTCTACATCAGTAAGAGATTTTACTTTCAGACCATCTTCCACCAAAATCACAAGCTGTATCCCCAATTCCTTCGCCAACAATGCCTCCCTCCGGAATCTCTCGTGCTGCTGAGTAAGATTTCCGCAAACCTCTGAGAGATTCTGTTTACGATCAACTATCAAGCGAGGATTATCATAATTCATATAATCTCCTACAATCAGCTTGCTTATGGGATGTTGTATACCCCGACGGTCAAATTCCGCCTCAATTTTTTTTATTGCCCGTGCCTTTTCCCGGCTGTCAACCTGGATTACCATTTCCATTATCACCTACCCTATGTTTAAATTCCCGATTACTCTCCAGATACTCCTCCTGTTTCTTCTGTTCGCTCAATAGCCATTTCAGACTTTTTAAAACCTGCTTATTGCGTTCCTGCCCTGCAAATTCGTGAATTTTCTGAAACAACTCCGCTCGGTCTTTGTGCTGACGGCGAACCTCCCGTTCTTGATGAAGAGCCGTAGCTAATTTGCAACGCTCATCGTAATTGTTGGCCACCTCAAAATCGTGAATCCAGGTAATGGTTTTCTTATCAAAGCCTTTTGCAATACTCATATTAGTTTCATATTCCTCATGACTTTGAGCGATAAGATTCATAAAATCCTCTATGATTACAGAGGGTTTGCATTCTGGATGTTTAGTCATGTTCTTGCCTCCTTTAGCCCTTTATAAAATTCGTAATATTTCCAGAAGGTATTCCAGTTTTCTTCGTACTTATTCCATTTACTATTATTGCCGACTCCTACCTGAGTTTGACCTGTCAATACACAAGATGGAATAATAAGCTTTTTAATAAAAGTTCCGTTTTTATCTAAGCAATAAAGTATAAAAATATCGCAAGTTGGGTCTTTCTTTTCAAGATTGAAACTATTCTGCCATGTATGACAGTTCGTATATATCTGTTTTGATACTTTCACATCTACTTTTATCCAATTATTCACAACCAAATCATACGGATAACGCGGTTTTGTTTGCCTTGAATGCATTCCTGTTTCTTTCCAAATATCATCCATGGCCTTTAGTTCGTAATCATTACCAAATTCACTTTCACATTTTTTAATCGGAAGATGAAGTCTTTCCGCCCAATACCGAGTTCCTCCAGTTCTTGATATTTTTACACATAATGCTTTATTTCCATAAAACTCTTCCATTTCGCTATGCGTAGGAAATGTATTCATACCACAAGAGCTCACTATATTGAGTATACTTTCAGAAATAATTTCTTCTGTCCATCTTCTCCCATGCGTATAGCTCAAATCAATCACTCCTTTACTGGAAAGGTAATTCCTCTTCTATATCTGGTGGAATTTTCATGAATCCGTCCGCAGAGGAAGCTGCACCAGGTGTCGGTGAAGGCATTCCCTGTCCGCCAGCCTGTCCCGCATGGCTGTCGCTGACTGCTTTGCTCTCGGCGAACTCCTGGTCCTCAACCACAACATCTGTGGTATAGACTTTTACGCCGTCTTTGTTCACATAGCTGCCTGTCTGGATTCTGCCGCTGATGGCGATCTTGATACCCTGACGGAAGTATTTTTCTGCAAATTCAGCCTGTCTTCCAAAAGCCACACATCCGATAAAGTCTGCGGTAGCTTCTCCGTCTCTCTTGAAACGGCGGTCAACGGCTATTGTATATCTGGCAATTGCCATAGAGTTTTCTCCTGCGGAGTATCTCACCTCAGGATCTCTGGTTAAACGACCCATTAAAAAGGTCTTATTCATGGCTACCCTCCTCTGCGGGTGTATTCAAAATATTAAATATTTCCCGAAATCTCCTGGACTGCTGCTCATGATACTTGTCATGTCTGCACTTCTCATCAGAATAGTAACCCATGAGGACATCCACGGCTTTTTTCTGTCATCCTCAAGCAGATGCACTCTCTTGCGACAATCCACCGCCCCAGTATCTTCCTTGGCGATTCTCTGCCTCCAGTCGCATCCGATTATGGTGTAGGTCTTGGGTTTTTCCTCTACATCTAAGATTTCTCTCACAAGGGCGTTATCGTCCAAATAAAATCTATATAATTTCATTATTTCCTCCAGTCTCCGGCCACCCCGAAGGGTAGCCGGTATAAATGCTCTTATGAAATAACCGTAAACTGCGGTAAATCAACCAGTTCAACTTCCAGGTGTTCCTTGATATTTTTCATAGCCTCCCGTTTCCAGGCTCCACCATCGGCCTCAAAGAGGGCGCAATATACACTCATGCTGTCATCTTTCATACGGAACACAAATTCAGATTCCGGCTGTGTTACCTCTGTAAATGTTCGGTACGGACGGAGCGTTACAGGATTAGGAACCAGTTTTTCCTCTTTTGATGCAATTCCCTTTTTGACTGTTGCAGATTGTGATACGCCGTCATCACCATACTTGGCAACCGTACCACTCTCTACAGTTCCAGCAAATCTCAGAATTGCCTCTGCGCCCTCATTCTGGATAAATTTGGAGCGTACTCCAATCAGGAAAGCTTCTGAATCAATGAACTTCCCATACGCAAACTGCGGGATATCCGCATGGACTTCCACAAGGCACTCACGTTTCCGGTCAAAATCCAACTGTGAAATCAGCCTTACTTCTGTTGGGGATACCACCTGAACCAGCATACTGTCCGCCATATCATCTACACCAGCTTTTATGTACTCGATCAGACCAGATAAAGTGGTCATCTCAATGGCGTCTGCCCGGAGCTCTTCATCAATCCTTCTCAGGTTCACATCAGCGTAACGACTGTCTCCGCTCTCAATAATCTTTGGCTGCTGTAATCCTACAATGTACTGTAATGCTTCTTTAATCATGGTAAATACCTCTGCTTTCTAAATTTTATTTGGTTTATTTTACTGTGCTGCTGCCTGTTTTTGCTCAATGACGTAGTTGCCTGTTTCATCTTCATAATCCTGGATTTTTGCCTGTCCCCGAATCCCGGATCCATACTCTTCGGCATATAACTCTCCTGTACGCAGATCTTTGCCGATAGTCATTCTGGTTGTGGCAGACTTAACCGGCGCCAGAGTGGTATTCACGGTACATTCGATGGCAACATCATCTCGATTCTCATTCTGCTCAAGTGATAAATTAATAGAAATTTTCCTCTTGTTTTTGTATGGAGTGTTCGGGTCCATCATATTTGCAACGACTTTCTTCATTGCATCCTCAAACTTCTCTGCCAGTTCACCACCAGCAAGATTCTCTAAATCAATATTAAGTGCCATGATTCTATTCCTTTCATTAGGTATTGGTTATTAGTTCTATATATAAATTTGACCGGTCAAAATTGTTGTATTATTTTTCTTTAACTTCCCACTTTATTTTTCTGTGGTTGAAGCAATTCAAATCAGCTTTTAAAATCACCTCTACGCCAAGCGCGATCAGCTCTCCTAATCGCATCAGCCTGCTTATTTCTTCCTTTTCTTCTTCGGTACTACAGATAATCTTCACCATAAGTTCTCCTTAAAATGGAAACTCTCTTAACTCTACCTCCAGCCCCTTATCCGCCACATACACCGGGCAATCCACCACGGCCCCCGCGGCAGCCTTAAATTGAGCTTCGTCGCTATTTGATTGCGAGAGGTGCAACAATACCACATTGCGCAGTGCCGGGCTTTTACTAACCCTCAGGAACTCTACAGCGGTATCTATGCTCATGTGCCCGGTGAGGACGTGGGAACGTTTGGGGTTGTCGATGGATTCCATGTATACCGGGGAGTAGTTAGCTTCCACCAGGATATGGTTGACATTCTGGAAGCACCACCGGACATATTCTGTATCTGTCACATAGACCAATCTGCCGATATCTGGATGCTGAATGTAATAACCATAGCAAGGGCACTCTGTACCATCGGCGTTACCATGAAGCCATTTTCCATCCTTTGAACGATTATCAAACGCCTGAATAATAAATTGAGAGTTTTTAAACTCAAGAGTATATCCATCATTTCGGTATGGTTCAAATACCGGTATTCCGGCTCTCACATACTCATAACAATACTTACGGTGATCTCCATGCTCATGAGTGATGATAACAGCCTTAATCTTTCGTATATTGAAATTCAGGGACTTCTTTACTTCCATAAAGGGCACTCCGGCTTCAATGATTAGTGCTTCGGCATCATTCTCCAATATGTAACAATTCCCGGAACTGCCCGAACCCAAACATTTAAGTTTCATCCGACACACCTGCTTTCAATAATTCTCTAATCTGCAAATCTTTGACAAGACACTGCCATATTAGTTCTTCCTTACTCATTTCATCATACTTTTTGTTATCTCTGGGAGAATCCCACTCAGAATAAACCTCTTTAATTCCGTTGTACCCACCTTCATCCGGTGTGTAGACAAACTCATATCCACCACATTCGCCAGTTCCCTCTCCGTTCTGCAAATTGTAGTACATCACATTTCCGTTTTCGTCCAACATGAGGGAATCATGACTATCCGTTCCGTATGTATGGATATTTCCAAAAATTTTGTCCCTTATATGGAGAACGGGAAATCTGTGAGGTATTTTAGTTTCCATCTGTCCCTCCATATCTGATAAGTAAGCCTCTAAATCAAAGTCATCTTCGTCCAGACCATCGGCACACGGCGGATATATTGGATTGTTAGGACCTCCACGAACATCACCATCACAGTCAGAATTATAACTACAATATTTGCAAAGTTCTTCTGCATCCAGGGAATCCATCATTTCTTTTACATTTACCTCACTCATATATCCACCTCACTATCCTGTGGAAATTGAAACACTCCATGCAGTAATTCCGTATATTCTTCTGGAATATCTATATTACCAGATCCATCCTGTTTTATTTTTTCATTACATAGAAACGCATATTTCAGCTCGCTCATAGCCTTTTCAGCCTTTTGGGGAGTTTCATATTCGCCAAGAACCAATCCTGTCTTACTGTCTGCTGCAGGGCTGGCATACACAATATTCTCATTTCTCCAAACAACAATCAGCTCATACGGAAAATCAAGCTCCCCGTTCTGTGAAATTACTCTCATCGAAAAACTCCTTTCTAACATCAATCACTGTCCTTGTCTGCCCTAACAGCTTCCGATTATGTTTCGCCCTCTGCGCATTGTCACAAATAAACTGCTTGCAGATTTCCGGTCTGACCGGATAAATCCGGCACTTCTCCGTTTTCTTATCCGTATCAAGGAAAGGACAAGTCATGTCCAGTACCGACGCCGCTACCGGAAGCAGATGCTTACACTCTTTGATATTATGCTTACGAATATACCTGTGAATGGCATCTACTTCCTTTTGGCTCATCGGAAGAAAATTGGAACAACAGTTGCCGCAGCCAGAACATTTACCGCCTTTCGTGTAGTTGTAAAGATTATCTTCCATGCCCTTACGGACATATTCAAATACTGATACATTCTCCATACAGTCCACCTATTTCATAAACTCAGGCAAATCTTCGTCTTCAACAACCTCGCCCTCTGTTTTCTGCGGTTCTGTCATTTTGGGTTTCTCCGCGGTTTCAAGTTCTTCCACAATGAAATCCTCGCTGTTGGCATTCTGCTGAATGTCGTAGGCTACATCTTCTGCAACCACATCAATGCTCTCTGCAGCCTCAAGATTGTCATATACCTCTGAAACAAATCCATCTCCATATGTATTGACGATCATCTTGCAGAGCCGGTTAATGACTGTCTTTTTCGCCATTTGGTCCTTAAATTTCATGTGTGTGGAACTTGCATCTTCTTTTAATCCGCCCATGCGCTGATTCCATGCTTTCTTTAACTGTCCGATATTCATAACTTCGGCAATCTTACTTCCATCGCTCATGATTGCTACGGCATAGGCACCGATCAGTTTGTCATTGTCAATATTCATAAAATCCTGCTCATGGCTGTCAATGACCGTCTTGGCATCCTCTTTGTGCATCTTAAAAGTATCTCCCTCATAAATAACCTCTGCACTGATAGATTTCATACCGTACCTTCTGGCAATTGTGACATTGCCAAAATAGGATTTCTGAAACTGGCATTTATCACCATAAGCAATGAAATAGCCCTGTTTCTTACTTGCATTCAAACCGGCGGTGCACATATCCATGAGGGCATTGGCAATACTGGCCTGCGTGCAGGATTCCAGGATGTACTTACCGTTCTTGTCCGTTGTTTCTCTCATGATCAGATACGCACCCATAAGGGCATTTGTCGGGTTATAATCTGCCGGGAAAGAAAGGCCGTACTTTTCCTTTTCTTTTAACTGGGCTGATAGCCCGTCTATAAAGGCATTGTTAACTACCAAACCCGCCTGCTGCTGTCCCTGCTTTACTAATTCCTGTTTCTTTTCTGCTGCTGTTGCCATTATTCCAATCCTCCTATTATTTTCTTAATTTCCTCGATACACCTTGAGCCAAGATTTCTCACCTGCATCAGTTCTTCGTCTGTCATGGCTTTCAATTCATCTACAGTTCTTATACCATGACGCTTCAAGCAGTTATAGCTTCTGACGGATAACTCCAGGCTATCTATAGTTCTACCGTTTGGAAATTTCACCACCAGAGGACAATCGCTCCGGCGGTATTTCATATCATTTGGATTTCCGGTGATTTCATTGTGGCCATCATCAATGCCAGCGCAAAAAGGAAAATCACTTTTGCTATATTTCATTAGACAGCATTTCCCACAGGATTCCGGCATTTCATCAACGATTATCTCCTTAATTTTCATTGGTAATATCTCTCCCTTCGTATTCTTCACTTTCCATTTCTTCATATTCAAATTCGTTGCTTCCATAATTCACATCTTCGACTGAATAATCATCTACGATTAAGTCCAGAAAATCAGTATGCCCTTCCTGCTCAACTTTTTTCTTTGCATCTTCCAATGAATCCGCCTCAATGATTCCTTCCCTATGTCCGTATCTCAGATGCCCCATAATATAATCTGCATCCTGGCTAACTCTAAATTTTGCCATATTATTCCTCTCTTTCCTTATATTCATCACAACAATCATCGTACGTCGTACTCAGTCCATAGCCCTCGCTGTCCTCTTTATCACAACTAAACTCATCCGCAGCCATTGGGACATGATAGGCACAGGTACCGCAGCATTGGTTAGTGGTGGCGCTAACATTGGCGGACACCTCGCTTTCTTCGATTTTGAAATCTACATTCTCACTGTAATAACCGTTAGAAGAGCCGCGCCAACGAACGGTCACGTATCCTTTGAGTGTCGCAAATTTGTAGAATGTATATGTCTGGCTCTCACAACATCCATCATCCATATTCTCATGGCAAATCTCCTCTGCCATTGTTATTGGGCTATTTTCAAGGACTGATAAATCACCGCAAATATCTTCTATCATTACGCTCTCGCAACAATCCTGCTCGTGATAAAAAATACATCTGGCTCCATCAGACCGTGTAAATACCAATTCCTCATTGTTGATATTTTCAACTTTTATGAAAGTCTTTCCGATAATATCATTGAGTATGATCACGCTTTCAACTGCGCCGTATTGAGATACCTCAATCAGACCCTTGATGGACTTCACTTTATCAGCAAATGCCGCAACTTCCTCCTCCGGCACGCCCACTTCCACCACAACACCCGTGGCGGTGCTGTTAATCTGGACGATATCTCCGGGCTTGACGACTATCGGGGAATCATATGTATATGACTTGCCAGTTGGCTGGCTATCTTTTAAAAATCTGACTTTGATTAAATTCATAGTGCTATTCCTCCATAATTTTTCTTGCCATTTCAAGAAAGTCCTGCGGTTCGTTATCTTTCTTCGGATATTGCTGATAAACTGCCGAGGCACATCTTATTCCATAATCCTTATAATATTTACAGATTAGCCTTAGTGGTATTTCCTTACCTTTACCAGTAAGCGTGAGTTTTGATTTATCACTGTATGTAAAGAAAATTTTCCACATCACGCCACCTCTACTCTCAATTCCACATCATCAGACACCGCCAACGTCACCATCTGGCAATCCATGGTTGGCAGGTTGAAGTCATTAATTCCCTCGGCATTGTCAATAAATACTGGTGCTTTCACCTCATAGATATCCTGCAAAGTATTGATGATATCCAGCCCAGCGACAACGCGATGCCCAGAATTCAAACCGCTGTAAGATACACCATCGTATTTACATTCACAAGTCGGTACAACTCCCCCGTTTATCTGATTGGCAAATAATTTAAAAGTAACATTCTTGAATTTACTATTGATTTTTTCAGAAAGCATGTTCATTTTGGCCTTGCAAAATTCATCCAGAAGATATAACTGCTTTTCTTGGTCTGCAATCAACTGCCCAACCTGTTTTTGTTCCTGCCGCAATTCCTCAATACGTTCCTCGACCGCTGTATTGTCCGCTGACGCAATTTTACGTTGCACCCCCAACAATTCCTCACGCTTACCGGAAATCAGTATTTTAAGCTGACTACGGATATCCGCGGCAGATGTCATGGAGTTATGAGCTTCTTCCATTGCAATCACTTCGGTCTGCATAGCTTGGAATTCCTGGTTATCGGATAAGTCTACTTCCTTCGGGAGAGTGGCAAGTTCGCTATCTTTGACGGTGATTTCCTTTTTAAGTGTACCTGACCGTAGGGACAGCTCGGCCATTTTGTCAGATGCTGTGTTGATACCAACACCAGCGGTCTTCATGGATTCGGTAGCTTCGGTGCCAGCTTTTTCTAAACTATTAAGTTTATCGGTCTTTTCTGCATCAAATTTCTGCATGGCTTTTGCCTTACGTTCTTCAAAATCCAACCTGTGTTTCTCTGCTTCTCCCGTCGGCAAATTTTGACCACACATAGGGCACACCAAGGAAGATTCATCGAATAGCCATGCGGATTCATCAAACTGTTTAGCCTTCCACTCTTTCCACTGTGCCAGAATATCGTCACGCTCCTTATTATGGCGTTCCAAATTCTGTTCGCAACGTTGCTTGTCCAGCTCCGCCATACGGAAATCATTCTGGGTATCCCGGAGTTTCTGCTGCAGTTCCAACAGTTCCCGGTTCAGCCGGCTTCTTTGCTCAATCAAACCAACATTAGCATTCCTGACGTACTCATTCAAATCCATTTTCTTCTGAAGAATTTCATCAGACTGTTTCTTCCACTGCTCATACTGGGCGGTGGTGTCATCCATCTGAGATTCCAAAACAGCAATCTGTTCCTTTATGGCATTTGCCTGAAGCTCCAATTCCGCCGTGTCAATATCCACCAGGGATTTGCTCACCTCATCAATTCTGGGGGGCAACTCCACCTGCTTCTTTTTGTAGGAAGACAGGGCTTTCTTAGCTTTGGCAGTTAATTCCTCGGCCGTGAACTGTGCCAACTCGTCAGATAAAGGAAGCAAATCCGGATTCACTGCAATCACATCCGCATCAGTCACTTCACTCACAAGCTTCAGTAAAATATCTCTCTGTTCCTGCCATTTCAGTGACACAAACGCCGCCGGACTGGTAATCAGCTTAAATACCTTTTCATCTACCATGGATGTGATATAGGCGTTATAGTCCTTTTCTTTCTTGGGAATGTCATTGATTTCAAACTCATTGATATTCCCAGCAAGCTCTTTCTCCTGCCTGTCACGGGGCTTTACCCACTTTTGCTTCTGGACTTTCTGGAGTTTAAGTTCCCGGCCATCAACATCCAGTACCGCCACAACTTTGATTTCAATGTTATCTATCTGGTTTCCACTTTCATCCAGAGGACGTACCTGAAATTTAGAATCGCCGACGCTATTTTTGTCAAACAACAGCCACATGAAAGCATCCATGATGGTTGTCTTACCAGAAGCGTTCTGCCCATAAATCTTTGTGGTCTCACCGAAAGAGATATCCAGCTCCCGGCATCCCTTGAAGTTTTCAATATGTAAAGATTTTACTTTAATTCTCATTGGCGGCTTCCTCCTGTTCCGGAGCATTCATATAGGCACGTTTTATCTCGATGGCCGCCTCAAAAACCATCTCAATGGAACTCGGCATGATGTTGAAGGATTTCTCATCGCCCTTTAACGGCACCTCGAATATTAGCGCCCCTCTACCGCTGATTCCTCGGTAAGTCCCACAAAGGCTACGATCAGCGGTAATAATCACATAGTCCGTCCCAACTACCATCCTTTTACCGTCTGTAGTCTCCGCTTCTACGGTCACGATCTTTTTTAACTGCATTATTCTTCCTCCTTTGGTAGCAACGTCTCCAGTTCTGCTTCGGCATCTTCCAACCGATTTTTAAGTATAGCCACGAGCATGTCCTGCATCAGCTTTTCCTGGCCGTCATCCAGGCAACAATCATTTAAGTTGATATCAGGGCGGATACTACCTATAACCTTGATGTCAGCGCCATGACCGATTTCCTCGATAGCGCTGCTGCATTTCCCTATAATCTTTCCCAGACGCTCGATATCATCCCTACACTTTGTGGCTCTGGTGATTAATTCTCTGTTCATCTTGACTTTCCTCCCGTCTTCCCTCTATAATTAGGGTGTGTTAATATTTTCAAGTCCCTGATTGCTTCCCGGCGCCAGGGGCTTTTGCAATGTCTATTTTTTCTAATTTTCCGCGCTCGCCTACGCGGTGGAACTGATTTGCGAAGTCAAGTATCGCATTGCGGG